>Ga0209777_10001639_pt1 | contig 31603 bp, 57 predicted proteins | sample FrelakmetHBP12HB_FD_187147 | JGI IMG/M metagenome (GOLD analysis project Ga0209777, IMG submission 187147) | Freshwater lake sediment microbial communities from the University of Notre Dame, USA, for methane emissions studies -HBP12 HB (SPAdes)... | ecosystem: Environmental > Aquatic >... | reverse complement strand
CTGCTGCCAGGGCTGCTGCCAGTGCTGCTGCCTGGGCTGCCAGTGCTGCTGCCAGTGATGCCAGTGCTGCTGCCAGGGCTGCTGCCAGTGCTGCTGCCTGGGCTGCCAGTGCTGCTGCCAGTGATGCTGCCTGGGCTGCTGCCTGGGATGAGCAAATCGACAATATTGTCGAAGTTTTGAAAAATGTTTCTGAATTGGAATTGCCTGAATAAAAATGGAAGCGGAAAGGGATGAGTTTTAATTTTCCCTATTGACTTTTAGTTTTTGGAGTGGTAAGGTAAAAATGTGATGACACAAAATGAAAAAACAAATTGAAAAAATAAAGGGTTTGTCCTGGACTTTTGAGCTTCAAGCTCAGTGTCATCACACAGGGCAAACCCTATTTTATATTTTTGAAAATTAAATGAAGGACGGGTATGTTAAACTTTTCAGGCGTTCGCTTAAAAATGGATGGCTCAGAAATCATAAACTTTGGGTATTTTGGAGTTATTGTCTTATGAGTGCGACACACAAAGAAATTAAAGTTTTCGAGGGATTCCAAGAGATAACTTTACAGCCTGGTCAATTTATTTTTGGTCGCCTGAAAGCCGCAGCCGCCTTGAATCTTTCAGAAAGAGAGGTCCGCACTTGTCTAAACACGCTAAAAACGACCAACAACCTGTCAGTCAAGACGACCAACAAATTTTCCATCGTAACCTTGATTAATTGGGAGAAATACCAATGTGATGACATAGAAAACGACCAGCAAAACGACCAACAAGGCGTACCTCAAGCGACCAGCAAGCGACCAACAAAAGACCAACAAGCGACCACATACAAGAATGAGAAGAATGAGAAGAATGATAAGAAGAGAGAGAGAGGGAACTTTGTCCCCCCCACCATCGACCAAGTAATTTATTATTTCAAAGAGAAAAATTATTTAGACCCGGAATATCAGGCTACAAAATTCTGGAATCATCATGAATCGAAAGGCTGGATTATTGGAAAAGTAAAAATGAAAAATTGGCATGCCGCTGCTGCTACCTGGAATCTTAATGGAAAAAAATGGAAAGAAGAGAAACCACTTTCGGCAATAAAAAATGGAGGCCAAGAAACCGACTGGGACGCTGAACAAAAAGAAAATGAACGTTTGGGGTTAAGTAAAAATGTGTGATATGAAATTATTGCCAGATCATCCGCAAGGATTTCCGGAATACTGTGACGGGAATTATCATTATTATAATTTTGGTAATAGAGGAAATGAGTTTTCTATCAGCCAAAGAATGTTCAGCAAAAAATGCCCGGATTATGATGATAGTCAAGAATATTGGTTGCAAGACCATTTAAAAAAAGAAATAGATGAAAGGAAAATAGAAGTTGAAAAAATTGAAAACCAACTGGAAAACAGATTTTTTATTAAATCCAAAGCCAAAACTTTTAAATCTTTCGATCCAAAATTTAATAACCTGCAAAAAGAAGTAAACAAAATTAAAGTTTGGATAAATAACCCAGATAAAATAATAGTTATTTGCGGACCTACTGGAACAGGAAAAACTCATCTATGCAGTGCAATTGTCAATCAAACGGAGATTGAATATCGAAAATGCAGGATGATTTCAGCCAGTAAATTTTATAATCTTTACCGGGAGATTGCAGGCTACGATTATGACCCAATCTATGACGATGCACTTGATTCAATATACAATTCGGCGATTGTTATTATTGATGATTTGGGAGACGAAAAGCAGACAGAAACAAACGTTTTCAATCATGGCTTCAAGGAACTTCTGGACGAATTTAAAGGGAAAATTGTGGTGACTACCAATCTCACAAAACACGATATGGAAAATATTTACGGCCAAAAGATTGTTTCCAGGCTGCATGAAAACTCCACTTGGATAGTTTTGAAAGGGAAAGATTACCGCAAGGAGGCGCGCCAATGAAACCCTATATTTTATCAGGCTCTACGTGGTGGTTGACATACCCCGAAAAAGATGACTTCGACGGGGTGTTCGACACATTGCAAAAAAAATGCCCCCTAAAAAAAACTTGTAAAAAATATGTTTATTTCGATTGCGGTTTTGCTATGAAAAAACCGAAATGCCTTTTGGAGGCAGCCAAATGAAAGACCTGTGCGCTGTTGGCATTTTAAAAAAATCGAGGTGAAAAGATGAACGATAAAAAAGAGTTTTGCGAATGGACGCCAAGTAAATTTCTTGAGGATACTTATGATCGCAAATGCTGCGATGTAATGTACTATGAGGAAGATTTTGATTATACACACTATTGCCCAAATTGCGGCAAGAAAATTAAGGTGGTAAGAAAATGAAAAGTATAACTTTTGACAGCGAAATTGGCATTGATAGGTTTATGTTAAAAATATACCAAACTGATGGCAAAGAGCACCAGATGAACGTCTCATTGAGCAAAAAACAAACCGTTAACTTATTACAATTTTTGGAGAAAATATTAAAAGAGGATGTGAAATCATGAACCATTATAGTGATTGCGAATGCTACGACATGCTTTGCGAGAATTGCCAATGGGTAATTGACAACCAGGCAAAAGAATTGACTGAGGCGAAAAAATCCCTTGCCGAAAAGGACATAGTGATTGAGCTGATTGCGAATGAACTTTTGAAATTTTGTCAGTCAGTCCCCATGTTATGCAGCGTGAATTTGCGGTCAACCAGAGAAATTATTGACCACTTCACCGCCAAAGCCAAGGAGGTGAAGGGATGAGCAAAATTGAAACATCAGATGGCGTTAAACATGAGATGGTACCATGCCCGTTTTGTATGTCAGATCATATTCATCAGATTTATGACCGTTCCCAAGGTGATTATTATTGCCTCTGCCGCTCTTGCAGCGCACAGGGTCCAATTGCCTGCAATCCAGTGGAGGCAATTAAGGCTTGGAATGAGCGAAAAGAGGTGAAGGGATGAAGAATATTAACCGGGTAGCAGGGGGATTTAAGGCGAAATCCGCTGGAAAAGTTTTTGAAAAGATTGTCCAGTCATATTTTGACCGGGAAAAAATAACTTACCTGCATCTTAAGACATGCATGATGACATCCTGCCGTTCATGCCGAAAAAAAATATTTGTGTTAGTTCCTGGGATGAGTGGCCAGCCAGATTATTTAGTATTCATGCCAAATGGAAAATTGGTTTTGATTGAACTTAAGACTGGTCGGGGGACAATGACGGATTTACAACTGCAAATTCGAGAGAATTATGCCAAACTTGGATTTTGCTACTACATTGTCCACGACAATTTGGATGAAGTTATCAGAATTATCGGACTTGAAAAGGAGGTATAATATGGAATCATGCCAGTTTTGCGGATCAATCAACGTTAGTGCCAGATACGACCCACTAATCTCCGCCGCTCCGGAGATGTTTGAACTGCTGGAGAAAATAGCAAAAGTCGTGAGAGGTTGTGCGCCAGAATGGGAAATTGCCTGGCAAAAACTCAAGGCCAAGATCGGGGGTGCCAAATGAAGTCCCTCCCCTGGATGCTGTCGTCTGCGTTGTTCGGGCTGCTGATCGCCAAGCCGGTTAGCGGCAGGTCGTTTTTGTTCGGGGTGGTAGCGGGTACTGCTCTCTGTTTAGTCGTGGACAATTGGGAGTCACTGCAAATCGACTGGCGGATTATCCGCAAGGGGAAAAGGGTGGCGAAGTGATCAAACAAGAGGTTATCAATTTTATAAAAAGTTTAAAAACAAAAACCAATGGTATGGCTATCAATAATATAATCAAAGAGATAAAGTCAGACCAAAAATTTAATAAAAAAATGATCGCTGATGCTATTGAAAGAGAGCAAACAAAATGAACCCGCGCCAAGCACCACGGAAAGCGAAGGGGGAGAAGATTGGATATAAGATAGCCCGAATTGGCAAACTCCTGGAATGCCTAACGCCATGCCCATGGAAAGCGTCCATCAAGGTTGGTAGTGAGTGGTGCCATTTTCAATGTGGATATTCTATTAAGGATGATTTTGAAAAGCAGGTTGTCACCTGCAATTTTAAGGAGAAAAAGAATGATAAAAAACTTTGAGTTTATGAGTTGCTACAAAATTACAAATGAATCTGAAAATGGGATTAGGATAGTGTCGTCGAGTTTGTTTATCGCAAATGTTGAGAAGGTGTCTTTTATTGGGGAAGATGAAAATGAAAATCCTTACGTGGTTGTGGACGAAATTAAATATTACACAGAAGAGAATTTAGGAGTGCTTAATTCCCGTTACCAATCCGCCGTTGATGACCTCAACCTCATGGAGTTCGCCAAGGCGGCGATGGAGGGAGTTTTGTCATATGAAAAGTCATATGAAAATACCGATATAGGCCAGATCGAAAATATTGCAAAATGGTCATTTAAACTAGCCAGCGAGATGCTGGAAGAGGCCAAGAGGAGGAAAGGATGACTGACATACAAATTGGAAATTGGAGAAAAATTTTATGCGGCATATTGGGGCCTTATGCCTTACTTATGCCAAGGGAAGAAATTGTCATACTTAGAGACAAATTACAACAAAGAGTGAATGCAATACCTAACATGGAGGCACAAAATGATCCCCAACATTGAATCCCTGGTAACTAACCGGGAAACATCTCGGCGGCTGAAGGATTTGGGGGTGGCGCAGATTAGCGCGTTTTGTTATACGGAAACAGACGAAGACCCGTATTGGATTGCAGCCTTCACCGCGACCGAACTCGCGGTGATGCGACCAGACACTTTGGGTAGTTACAACCCAAACAAAATGGCCGACTTTATAATTAATGGTATTGAGAAAAAATGGTTGAATATTGAGGTACTAAACGATAACCTAAAAAGGTTCTGGAAGGGGAAATGAGATCGTTTTTCTGGATAGGGTACGTGATAGTAATGGCGGTTTTATTTTCATGTGAATACCCAATGAGCACAAAATGGTTGTGCTTCGGTTTTCTGATTGCTCTTTTCGCTATTTTCCACAATGAAAAATAAGGAGGCATCATGTTATTGATTATAATTTGCGCGTTTGTAATTTTCGGCAGCGGCATTCCAGTTGGAATAATTATTGAAAAATACCGCTATTACCAGATTAACAACTGGAACCCGCAATTGTCAGAAGGGGAACTGCAAAAGATCCAGCGCGATGACGACGCCATCAGGGACCAGTGAAACGAAATGGCGGAAATTAAAGGTTCGAACGCCTGCTGGTCATGCCCTGGCTGCGACGGGATTCATAATGGCTGCTGGCCGAAACAAAATTCATTGGATCAAAAGGAGGTCAAATGAAACTATTCAGCAAACGATTTTTTGTTACGAAGAAACAACTTTTTACCAGATGCCCATTGGAGCCGGTAGGAAGTAGCAAGGATGTAAGAAGTTTTAGCGCCTGCCCTGGGGCGTGTCCGAACTTGATTTTTGACGTTTGGTCTGCCTCATGGCGCTGCAAAATGTTCACGTGGTGACGGACAATGGAAATACCAAACAAAATCAAAATTCTTGGGATTGATTACGATATCAAAACATTGGCACCGAATAGCAGAGATGATCGGTTTATGGGCAGGATGGATGACGCGCTGGCCATAATTTCTTTACGTTCCGACATGCCGCGAAATTTGGCAGAGCAAACATTAATCCACGAAGTAATTCACGCCATTTCTGCCGGGCTTGGGCTGAAAATATCAGAGCCGCAAACTACGGCATTGTCAGCCGGGATTTACGCGGTGCTTAAGGAAAATGGATGGCTGTGATGGACCTGCAGGAAACAATCAAAGAAGCGGAAAGAATCTGCCAGGGTTTGCAGCCGAAGCCAAAACCGAAACCGGTTGAGGATGATGTTATTGAGGCGGAGTACAAGGAGGCAAATTGAAAGCAGCAAAAGAAATCTTTTCTCTGGCGAAAGAAATACTTTCAAATCCAACCATGGTCTACGAAGTTGATTTGCAAAATAGAATCCAACTGGCGATCAAAATTTACGAGTTGGAACTTAGGCGACAGGAAATCGAAATTAAGAAAAAGGAGACTTACTCATGAAAAAATTATCAGGATTGGGAATTTTGCTTTTGCTGGCACTGTTATTTGTGCTGGCGTTTTTGCTGGACGCCTGCAGCGTGCTACCGGATGCCAGGAGACAATCTAAGTCTATTGTGGCCAATGATATGGAAAATATTCAAGTCGCCGCCACGGTCACGCCAGGAATTCTTGGCAGGCCCACAATTTACTATTTTAGAGGCGAAATTGACAACCGCTATGCCGGCCGCAACATGGCAATAAATCTCAGCTGGTCAACATCAGATAATGCCTATATCTGGTACATTTGGGATCTTGTCAATCAGCATCTTTACGAGCTGCAAACCGTTGCCGGCCAGATAGCCGTCTACGTCGCCCCAAATCGGGGCCATTTCGAGTTTGAGCTCACGGCCAAGAACTCCCGAGGGGCAACCAAACAGAAGATTGGAATCAGCATAAAATGAACTTCAGAAAAAAGCATAAAGAGGGTAAATATCTGGTGAAATATGGCAACATTGAAGAAGTGCATTATTTTCACGAGCTATTAATGTGCATCGACACGGCATCCAGAAACCACCAGGAAATCAATATTACCAAATGGCACCCAAAAGAAAAACCGGAAGATAAAAAGTGAAAAGATGCTGCTACCACTGCCAAAATTTTGACTGGGCGCTGCAAAATAACTTGGCCCGGTGGAAGTGCCTGAAAAGACAACTCGGCAAATTGATTGTTTTTTATAGCTTTGATCTTTGCTGCGAAGATTTCAAAGAGAGGTGATATGGAAAAGGAGACATTTTTTAAACAACTTTTTCCCGAAAAGGTTTACCAGGTTTACCAGGTAGCTAACATTCTGCATAAGGCGCGTAATACCATTTGTGAGTGGCTCAAACGATACGGAATTGAGACGTTCAAAATGAACGGGTCTCGTTTTGTTACCAGGGAAAGCTTAATTGAAATGCTAACAAAAGGAAATTCACGCGCTATCAAAATTATGGAAGAGAAAGAAAAAAAAAGGGAGAGTACGCGCAATTAAGGCAAATTGCGTGCTTGAATTAAAATCAACGCATACTAATAATATGATTGATGAATGGGAAAGAAGCGGCTGCCAAAAATGGAACCACAAAATCTAACAATATAAAAAGGCATGTTACTGACCACGCTATTATTGATGCACTTACAAAAAACTTCGGCAATATCTCCGAGGCGGCAAAAGTATTAAATGTTTGCCGATCAAATCTTTCAATAAGAATCCATAAAAGCCCAACCTTAGAACAATCACTCACCGACTCAAGAGAAATAACTCTCGATCTTGCCGAAAATCAACTTGTTAAGGCCATCGAGCGGGGAGAGTCTTGGGCTATTTGTTTTTTTCTTAAATGCCAGGGCAAGGGGCGGGGCTATATCGAAAAATCAGAACAGGAAATATTAAACGAAAAGCAACTGACTGACTCAATGTCCGATTTGGCAGCGGCCATACGGAGCACCGATGGTTAATTTACCATTGCGACTCCACGACTTAACCCCAATTCAAAAGCAATACTACCATGATAAACACAGGTTTCTTGTTGTTTCCGCTGGAAGGAGATCACGTAAAACTTTGATTGGAGCGCGTCGGGTTTTGTTGGCTGCACTGGAAAACCCCGGCAAACGCTATTTTCTGGCAGCTCCCACTGAAGGCCAAGCCAAGGCGATATTTTGGGAAGGTCCACACGCCGGACTACTGCGAAATGTGCCAAGAATTTGTATTAAAAAAACGAATGCTACAAATCTATATGTACAACTGTTAAACGGCGCTGAAATCCACGTTGTAGGGCTTGACAAACCGGCAAGGATAGAAGGCCGACCTTGGGATGGCTGCATGATCACAGAAATGGCCGACATTAAACCACAGGCATGGTCTGAGAATATTCGGCCAGTGCTATCAGATACCAACGGTTTTGCTATTCTTGATGGTGTCCCAGAAGGGCGCAATCACTATTACGATAAAGCTCTTTATGCCGCTGGCGGTGCAATCCCTCCTACCATTCCACTGCAAGGGGCCTATGCAGAAAATTTAAGTGATCCTGAATGGGCGTTCTATTCTTGGTTTTCCAGCGACGTTCTGTCAGCTGGTGAAATAGCAGCAGTAAAACGTGAACTTGACGAGCGTACCTATCGCCAGGAGTATGAAGGGAGCTTTGAGGGAGAAGAGGGGCGCGCTTATTATGCTTTTTGTGAAGAAAATCTAAAAATTGTTCAACGAGACCAAAACCAAATAGTCCATGTTGGCATGGATTTCAATGTTGACCCAATGACGGCAGTTTTATGCCATGTTTGCGGAGATACTATTTATCAGTGGGGAGAGGTTTGGCTGAAAAATTCAAACACTTACGAAATGGCCAGATATTTGGCTGAAAAATTCAACCCGCGTCAATGTGTCATTTACCCCGACAGCACAGGTCAGGCCAGAGAAACAAACGCGACGGCCAGCGACATGAAAATATTGAAAGACTCAGGGTTTGTCATCCGGGCGCATTCAGTAAATCCACGCCAGCGGGACCGGGTAAACGCGATGAACGGCAGGTTTAAATCTATGGACGGCTCCCGGCGCTTTTTCATCAATCCCAATACTTGTCCAAAAACAATAAACGACATAAATAAAGCAGAAATCATGCCAGACGGCAGATTAAATAAAGATCAAGAAAAGCAGCAAATAGGCCACATCAGCGCAGCCTTGGGGTATTTGGTTTCATACCTTTTCCCCATGCGTGCCGGTGGCGTCGAGCTATATCGAGGTAATGATGAGCGGAGATAATCAATTGTTTCGTAGTTTGGTACCGCAAACGATGCTAAAAAGTTTTTTGGATGCCAAAGGGGCAGAAGAAAAAAGCAGGCAGGACCAGGCCAGTATCAGGCTGGCAATTTATCACGACGCATGGAAGGATATCTTAATGACGGAACTGGCCAGGCAATTCCAGCCAGACAATTTCAAGAATATTAAACTGTGCGAAAACACGAGCCACAACATAACAAAAAAGGTGGTCAATGAAATAAGTCTGGTGTACAAAGATGAGCCAATAAGAGCCTTTGTTAATGCCAGTGGAGACGACACAGGTTTTAATTTCTCCAAAATTGATAACATCAACGAGACCATGGATTTAGCCAATCGCTATTTGAATTTGATGAACGTAATTGGGCTTTATTTTTGGTGGGATTATGACCGGCAGAAACTTAAAATTTCAATTCTCACACCGGCCAACACGTCTGTGATTCAGCGGACGAATGTCCCAGAAGAAGCCGCTGGAGTATTCTGGAAAATAAATTACCTAGATACTCAGTTCAAGGCCGAAAAAAAGCAATACTATATGTTTTGGGATGATTGGCAATGGTTTATTTTTGATGAAAAGGGCATCCAATATGATCCTACACCAGACCAAAGCAACCCCCAATTTATTAACGGCTATGAGCAAATTCCGGTGATCTGGATAAAGAAAAAGCAACGCCCCGGCATGTTTTGGGACCCTGATGACGGCGACGACATAATCACTGGCACGGTAATTAATGGCGTCAAGAAAACCATGAAAGACTATGCCTTCAAAACTAACTCATTCAAACAGATTTGGGTCCGGGGTGCAGCTGGCGACTTATCATCTAGGTTGCTCATTGATCCATTGCAGGCGATAAAAGTTGAAGGACCTGACGGCCAAGTAGGGATAATCGACTTGCAAGTTAATTTTGCTCAACTAAATGAGGTTATATCTTCAGACCAGAATGATTTCCTAAGCACCTATGGCCTAAGTATTGATATGTTCGCCGTGAGCCCTCAGCAGGCCAGCGGTGAAGCCCTAAAGGTCAGAAACCGTGGACTTAAGGAAATCCGCAATTCACAGGTTAAAATTTTCAGAAAGGCAGAAATGGCGATGGCTGAAAAAATAAAGATGGTCTGGAACTACCACTCAGAAAAAGACAAAATTCCAGAGGACGCGCAATTCAAAATCGAATTTGCCAAAATGGACGTTGAACCAACACAGCAAGAGCAGCAATTGCAAGACCAATGGGACATAGATCATGGCCAAGTCACCTTAGCCGACATATACGTCAGGAATCATCCCTACTTATCAATCGAAGAAGCGGAGAAAATCATTTTGGCAAATCTGCAAAAACTTTCAGATGCCAAGGACTCTGGCTATTCGGTTGCATCTTCGGTTAATTCGGGAGGTGATACGAACCAGCCATTGAAATTACCGCCGGGAATGGCAGGAGGATTAAAATAATGCCACTTAAAAAAGGACATAGTTCCAAAACGGTCGGCAGCAACATTAAAAAGCTGATAAAAGAAGGAAAACCACGTAAACAAGCCGTGGCCATTGCGCTCGACATCAAAAAGAAGGCGCTGAGAAAATCAAAGAAAAATGGGTAAGTTTCTTTATGCCGCTTTTTCAATTCGCCTGAAGAAAATCTACAAAGACATTGATGCATTGGTACCGGCGATGCTAACGAATAATACCATGCTTGTTGACCGGGTACGCTTGGCAAAATTAGGAATGAAGTTGGCAACGGATTCTTTCGGCGAAGGACTTAAGTTTGGGAATTTCATCACCGGGAAAAACATCAAGATTGATTTCCCAAAACGTAAAATAATGGAAGATTATCTGGCAAATATCAAAGTGGCTCAGGATGTCTACAACTTAAAAAATAATCACAGAAAAAGTAAATTGAAACGCGACCGGCTGGACAAACAGCGGGAATTGATCTTTGGCGAATACGTAAATGGAATAAAGCGGGCAATCCGGGGAATGGTAACAAATGCTGGCCATCTCGGACAGGTAATGGTGGTAAAACATGGCTGATGAATGGATGTGGGTTGATATCGGTGATGACCGGGAATGCCCGGATTGTGTCGAGCTGGGCGGACAGGTTGACACTTGGGAAAATTGGACTGCATCTGGATTACCTCGAGAGCGCGGGACAATTTGCGACGGCGACTGTCGCTGCATGATGATGACAACGGACATAACCAAAGATGAGCTACAAAAACAAATTGACGACGCCGTAGATGAAGCAGTAAACGAAATGCTTGGTGGCATTAAATTTGATTTACGAAGCGGTAAAACATTGCTGCTTAATGATTTTGATCAAATTACCGGTATAGACTCTCTGCCATATTACCGGGTTGATGAACTGGAAAATAAAATCTATAAATGGAAGTACAAAACGGGGGAATCGCGGCCATTGCCAAAGACATTCTTTGAGTTGGCCGACGTTGACAAGATGATTGAATGGCTGGACGGTGAACTGTGAGCCAGATGAAGGGTTTATATCGATTCAACCAGCGATTATTAAGGATACAAAACGCCATGAAAAATGGCGATCAATCAATTATGAGTAGCATTGGCGGGACTGCAATTGACACCATGCTAACCCGGACGGCCCAGGGAGTTGACGTCAATAATAGACCGTTTGACCCTTATAGCAAGAAGTACGAAGAGAAAACCGGAAAGACAACACCGGATCTAAACCAAAGCGGAAAAATGTTGCGTGCCATCAGAAAAAAGGCTGACAAAAAGGTAGTTCGTATTTACGTTGAACCAACCGCCCATAAGGGGATTGATTCTTTCAATCTATCCAGGGTACATGATTATGGTTTATTGTCCGGCAGGCCGCCTCATTTCAACATGACACGGCGAGAATTTTTTGGATTAACCGCCGATGACAAAAAATATATCATGAAAGAACTTAAGGAAATGCTAAACGATAAAATAAGGGCTGCCAGAAGATGAGGCTGGTTTATTTTTTGGGTGACATGCTACCCCTGCTAAAAAACAGTAATGTTGCTCTCATCGGAGACGGTGAAAGCAAGCTTAAATATATTTTTAACCGCCAAAAATTATTAACGATTGCCATTAATAGAGCTGCAGCAGTTTACCCCGCTGATTTTTGCGCGACAGTATGGGCGCATGGTGAGGATATCTTCGCTGTCACTCCTGCCTATATGCCGCTGTTAGTACTGCGTAATACCGACGTCAGACAATTCGATTTGAAGGTTTCCCGGAGTGGCACCGGGGTTTTTTTGCTGGAATTTTTGGTTAAACAGGCAGTAAACAAGATATATCTGCAAGGATTTGACCTATCAAGAAGTGTTTACGAAAATCAAATTGATGGTTTTAAAAGAATCGGTTTGCAGCATCCCAATAAAATTTTTTTAATGCACGGTTCACAGCATCTCGATTTTAAGGTAATTAATCCCTCTCCCGGAGAAATTCTATAATTTTTGCAAGTACGCTCAAATAGCATAAAACACGCGCTGGCTTAAGTTTTAGCAATATTGTTAACTATTCGCAGAGGTAAAGAAACTATGGCTAATGAAACAAATTCGGCTCAAAGCCCTGCGGGTAGTGAGCAGAATCCGCCAGCGGCGGACATTAAAGAGTCCACGACTCAGCAAGCGAACCTTGAAGGGATTCTTGCAAAAAACAAGGAACTGTTAAGCGAATTAAAACAGGTGAAGTCGAAACTAAAAGGCTTTGAGGACGCAGACGAAAAAACCAGAGCGGAAAAACTGAAGGCCGAAGGGAAATTAACTGAACTGATAGCCGAAAAGGATAAAAAGATTGATTCCACGGCGGCCTTACTGAAAATCAAAGAGACAAAGTACCTCATGCAAAAGTATGGTTTGGTTGATGATGATTACTCTCAGATTTTATCGGCAAAACTGGAATTTGATGAAAATTTGGAAGCCAAAAATGCTGATGACGTATTCAACCAACTCAAAGAGCAAAAACCTTACCTGTTTAATACCGCTGAACAAGCTCGCAAACCGGTAATCAATGGCCAACCGCCAGCCGGATTCACCGGGCCGGGAATTACCCAGGCATGGCTAAATAATGCGTCTCCTGAGGAGATCATGAAACGTCTGCCGGAAATTCAGGGGCAAATACCAGGCGGAACAATTGACTTATCAAGGAGTTAGAAAATGGCTTTGAATTTTACACCAGAAATATGGAGTAAGTTGGCTTTGGCCAACCTTAACAAACTGTTAGTTGCTGACAACATAACTAACCAGGATTATGACGGCGATTTCAATCAAGCGGGCGACACCGTACACGCTTTCTTGGCCGGTGATGTTACCATCACAAACTATGTCAAAAACACGGACCACGCGACACCGCAAACCATGTCAAACACGGATGATATTATCTATATCACACAACAAAAAATGTACAACTATTTTTTGGACCGTGTTGACATCAAACAAATCCCTCTCAATCTATTAAATCTGTTTGATGGCCGCGCCCATTACGCAATGCGCGATGTAATGGACCTATTTATTTTGGGATATTACGTTTATGTTGCCAATGCAAACAAAGTGACAATGCATCACCGCCTAAGTCCAAGCAATATTTACACCTATTGCGCGGAACTTCAGCGTAGACTTACCGTTTCAAAGGTTCCACTGTCGCCAAGATTTTTGGTGATTGACGCCTACATTTTAGAAGTCATCAATCAGTACTTAGCCGGGAAAAATACCAGCCTGGGCGATCAGGCAACGGTTGACGGCTATGTTGGCAAGTTTTGCGGTTTTGATATTTATCTATCGTCCAATGTCCCAATTGTAAACGAGGCTGTTTCCAGCGTAGCCGGAAAAAAAGACGTTCACAAATGTCTAGCCGGTCACAAAATGGGGATTACATTCCCCCGGCAGATTCCACCTGATGCGGTAAATATTGCCTATGTACCGGAGAGACGTTTTGGAACCGCCGTTAAGAGCCTCTGCGTTTATGGCGCAAAGATGCTGTACAACGGACAGGCAAACGGTTTACTGAACGCCTGGCTGTGATGGTGCCAACATGGAGCATTTAACGCTCAAGGTCAGGCATAAACCAACCGGGAACACGGAGCTAATTCCTGATTATCTTTGGCCCGATTTATCCAAAGACGCAGACTTGGAATTAGTAATGCCTCCGATTCACTCCGGCACTAAAGCAACGGTCAAAACGATTAGACCAGCGGAGCCGAAGAAAATTGAAACGGTTAGGCAAAAGACGGTAGAGAAAGTCGTTAAAACTGGCAAAGAAAAAATAGTTGAAAAAGGGACAAAAAAGCGCGGAAAGCATAAAAAATGATCAGCGTCAAAATGGTTTCTGGCAACGAGGTGAGAAAGGGACTTGACTATACAGCAAATTTTGAGCTTTACAAGGACGGTCTTTTAACTGGGCCGTCCTCTGCCAGGATAATGATATGGAGCTACAATGGCGAGTTGATAGTTAATAGCGCGGCTTGCACAATTGACCCGTACACATCGTTAATTTCCTATGTCGTGCCCAAGGGAATCATTGACACATTAGAACAGGATTATCAAATTCAACTCAAATGCACGGTATCAGGAGAGGACACGTACTCAGATTTTCTTTTTGATGTGGTTCTGCATCCTTTGACATGCACGGTAACAGACACGGATTTACAGGCGGAACACCCGGATATTATGAGCGATATCTGGACCGGGCAGATAACCTATACCAATCAGATTAAGGACGCGTTTGAGGATGTCAAGCGGGAGTTGAAACAAAAAGGAAGTCGGCCGGCCATGTTGTTGGACGCCTCACAGATTCAGCATCTTATTGTTGCTAAGACGTTTGAAAAAATCTTTTTTGACTTCGCCAAAGACACGAATGATATTTGGTGGCAACGATACCTTAAGGAATCAGACCGTTACCAAAAATTATTCGATGGCTTGCGAGTCAGAATGGATAACGATGAGGACAATGTTATTGACGCAGAGAAAACATTTTCAACCGTGGAGCTGGTCAGATAATGCCGGGCGTGTTGTCATCTTATATTGGCAGGATAAAAGGGCGCCTGGTTTCGGCGACTGTAGGACTTGTTGAAAGTGCACAGGTATTCGATTTCGACAGCGTCCCGGCCAGCATAATGGACAAAAATTACCGGCTGGTGACAAAGGCAGCACAACAGATATTGCAGGAAAAGATGAGTGCTCTTTATCGAACCGAGCCAGATGTTGAAATTTTCATTGCCTTGAAGTTTCCGGCCAAGGGCAGCCGGACGGCAAAGTACATGGCGGCGGTTGATCTTAACGAAGTCATTGAGTCTGAACTTGTGGCAGAATTTCCACCTGGAACACAGCCGATTTTTGAGCTGAAGGGTTTCGAGACATCCGAGTATAAGGATAATTATCTGATTATACTTTTCCGTTGCCATCTGACCTATTGGCCCACTATTTAGGAGGTTTTATGTTGAAAAAAAATGATCATAAACAGGAACGGCATGTTTACGGCGTCGGCAAGTTTTTGCCGGGCGAAGTAAAAGAAGTTCCAGCGCATATCGCGGCTGGACTTGATAACACCTGGCCGACGGTTTTGCCTATTGAACAATTGCCGACGGTTCGGCCAAAATCTAAAAAAGGAGCAAGACAATGGACGTAAATTTAGGACTAAATCAAGTAGTTTGGATAAAGGCGCAGCCCACGTTGGGGGCGCCAGTTTGGCCAACATCTTCTAACCTTATGAAGGTGATTGACCATGTGAAATGTGATCAGGAACCGATTTTCTTTGAGAATAAGGAATGGAATAGTTCCCTTGGTAAAAATCCAAGGATTTCGGCTAACGGTTTCAAGCCGGGCGTTTTCACCCTGAAATGCCACATGCACTCAATTGGCGCTGGCTCAACTATTGTCCCCGACAAGGTCATGGAATCGCTTTTTGGGAAACGAAGCACCCCATATAGCACGGTTGAATTTGCGCCGTACACAACTCTTACCGATGACTCACCGGTATATTTTTCCATGCTGGTGCTTAACGGCTTGGAAACAAAATTTGTTTACGACGTCGTTTGCGAAAAAGGCGTTTTTAAGTGGGACGTCGGCAGCAATGCGGACAACCTATTTAGCGGACAATTCGACGGTGAATTTACCCACATGCTGTATGCAGGAACTGACAAATTGACACAGATTGAGGCGGACAACGCCACTACGATCCATGTTGTCAATGGTTTACGGTTTGACATTGGGGCAAAAATTGTAGTCGGGACTAGTAGCCCAACGGGCGCCCATACAATAAGCAACATCGTTGGCAACAATCTGACAATCACGCCGGGGCTTGTTACTCAGCAACCAAAGGATGCAGTAGTCAAAGGTTGGGTTCCGGGCATGACCACCTTGATCAATGTCAATCATTTATTTGGTCAATTTGGGATGTTCCAGGATCAAGTTGTGGGAGCCGGGTACGCCAATGGTTTTATTACTGTTGCAACTCTAAACTATGACAACGGCTGGCGCGCCGATCAAAAAGAAAAGACCGATGATGGCTGCCCCAATAGATATGCCAAAGGCAAGCGGATTATCACTGGTACAATTGATCGGTATTTTAGAGCTGCCGGAACCGCCGCAAGACGGGAGACAATCACCCAGGCAAACAAGTCCATGAAATTGCCTATGGCGTTCACCACGTGGGCGAGTTCGGCCAAAGACCGTGGAGTTTTTGAGCTGGTAAATTGTGAATTTGATGAGGCGACCAAAACGGGGGACGTTGAGCAAACGCAACAACTAAAGTTCACCGCCATCCCGTCGTCACTTGGCGGTGATGATGAATGCACGGCAACGTTCGACTAAAAAATAAAGGGAGGTTCAATGCTTTCAATTAAAAAGGCCGCTATCAAGCCGACTTGGTTTGATTGGGGCGATGGTTTCGAGGTACAGGTTCAGGACATCGGGCAACAGAAGCGGGATTACCTTGTTGAGAAGAACAAGCGGAAGGATGAAACAGACTGGACAAAATTCGGCAAGGAACTGGTAATGCTGTCAGTAACCGGTTGGAAAGGATTGACAAACCGGATACTTTTGCAGGTTTGCAAGGCCATTGAATTAGATCCATCGGCAAACCTTGACGAAGAAATTGAGTTTAGCCAAGAAAACCTTAAGGATTTGATTGAAAACGCGAGCCCTACTTTTAACGCTTTTTTAATCAAGTCAATTGGGAAACTTCCAGAGGTCCACAATCAATTAGTTGCTCAGGAGTTGGAAAATTTATCGCATGCTTCCGGTATAAAAATAGCCCCGAAAGGCTTGACGACAGACAATTAGAGCTTTTTGCCCAGCAGCATCCGGAAGCGGTTGCAACTCTCGAATACCTGACAAAGACCCGGCCAATAGAAAGCAATGAAACGCGTGAAACATTTGAACTGTGGGAAAACTTATTTGACCAGATCAATATTTTGCCAAGCGGCGCAGTTTGCCCGAATATCGGGGCAATTATCGCTTTTATCAAAGAGTTTCCAGAGATTCGGGACGTGGGATGGCAGGTCATTAAATTACGGCAGCTATTCAGGTTAAAATATGGCAGACAATGATTTAACGCTGGAAATCAAGGTTGATGATCAGGGTTCAACCCATGTGGAAAATTTCCGCAAGACGGTTGAAGCCGATATGAAGGCGGCCACGGAAGCCACCGGGAAAGCGGAACAGGGATTTGGCGGATTATGGAAATCATTTTCAATAGGGGTGATCGCTGCCAACGCCTTTTCAAGCGCCATCCATGGGGCAAAAGATTTCTTGGTCGATTCGGTAAAACTCTACAGTGAAAGTGAGCAGAGGGTTGCCCTGCTGGCCAATGCGTTGCAGAGTAATGCCGGGGCGGCTGGCCAAAACATTGAGGGCCTTAAGGGGCTGGCCGAACAGCTGGCCCATACTACTTTGGCCACCAAGGGGCAGGTAATTTCAGCCGAAACATTGCTGCTTTCATTCAGGCGCATTTCTGGCGATGCGTTTCCGCAGGTAATCAAGACGGCAACCGATGTGGCCGCACGGTTAGGCGTGGATGTTCCCAGGGCCACGGAAATATTGGCCCGCGCGATGGAAAAGCCGGAAAATGCAGGCCGAACTTTACGCCAGATGAATATTTTATTGAGTCAATCAGAGATTGATCATATTAAAAGTTTGGTTGATCAAGGGAAACAATATGAGGCCAGTAAAGAAATTTTAGAGAAGGTTACAAAGACTTACAAGGGGGCTGGCGAAGCGGCGGCTGATACTGTGGCCGGTGGATTTAACCAATTTCAGAAAGCAATTGATGAGATGAAAAAGAAGGTCGGAGCTTCTATCACAGAAAATAAAAATTTTAAGGATGCCTTAAAAGAAGTAACCGACGCATTTAATAATCCTGAATTTATCAAAGGTATTGCAAATATTGTTAGTTTGTTGGCGAAATTCGTTGGGAATATTATTGCAGCAACTTCGACCATTGCGGGTCTTATTGCGCAGCAAAAAGAATTGGCTGGAGTACAAGATCGACAGGCAAGCGTGCAACAGGTACAAAACGACCGGTTCATTACTTGGCAAAATGAATTAACCAAAGCCGGAATACCAATGGCGGAATTGCAGCAAGCCCTAAACGACCAGGGCGGAGCCTCTATGTCAAGCGCCGAAAAACTAAATAAACTCCTTGCATCCATTAAGAGTGGAGATCCTTACTATAAGGAATTTGCTTCAGCGGTGGCCATCGCCAGAAAAAATATTGATGACCAAAACAAATCCACTGGCGAAATGGAAAAATTGTTAGCCAAGACCGGGGAAACAACAAAATCAATTATACCGCCAATCCAGCAGCATATCGAATCCGAAAAAGAACGGGCTCTTCGCATTAAAGAATTATACGAAGCCCTAAAACTGGAGAATAAAGCGTTTGAAGAACAATTGAAACTGATGCCTGCCGGGATTGAATTTTCAAAGAAATTATCAACTGAACAGACCAGGGAAGCAGAAGTGCAAAAAATGCTTAAGGAAAGTTTTGACGCTTTGCTTAAACCAACAGAGGACTTGGCCGGTGGGTTGAATTGGATCCTCGGCGACGCTTCAAAATTAAATGGAGTTTTGGTTGAGAACGAAAAAATAAATTATGACGTTGGATATTCGGTCAAAGAGTCTGTCAAAACCTATGAAACTCTGCATGACAAGTTAGAGATGATCAACCAGGCATATCAGAGCTTCCTGGGTTTGCTTGGAGACCTTGGAATAAAAACAGATGGAGTCGTAGCCGATTTTGGAAAAATGGCGTCTGGTGTTGCGACCTTTGCGACCGCTCTCGCGACCCATGACATTGCCGGTATGATTGCGGGTGCAACTCAGGCAGTCGGCGGATTGATTAAGGCCCTGGGTGAATTGTTTGGCTCAACCGGAGCCCAAGAAGCCATTGCCCGCACATTTGCCAGCATTGGCGGAATATCTGACGCTCTGGCCGAAAAAATGCACAAGCTGGCCGATGAAGTAGGCGACGCGGTAAAAGCCTCATTTATCCTTATGGATGAGGCAATCCAGGCGGGAAATGTCACCAAGTCCAACTTTGACGAATGGACCAGGGACGTTCACAACATTTTGACCATGGTTGATGAGTATAAGATGAGTGCAACCGAGGCAGGCAAGGAAGTCGGCGACGCATTTCAGGCGCTCATGGACAAGGCCAAGGATCTTGGAATAACCTATACCAGGGAAACAATCTCCTTGCTTCGGGATCTGCGCGAGCGCGGCATCCAGAGCAAAGAGGTCAACGATTTTGTCAATCAGGGGCTTGCCGATGGTGCCAAGGCTCTCAGAGATTACGCGGCGGCCTCAGCCGAAATGTTGTCAAATACCGATTTCAAAAAGTTACAGGATTCCTTGAAATTAAACCTCGATCCTTCTCATAAAGCAGAATATGATGAGATAAACGCAAAAATCCAGGAACAAATAAAGTTGCAACAGCAACATGACGCCGCCCTGATTTCCAGTAAAGCGTATGCCCAAGACTTTTACGATGCTTTCAGCAAGCAAGGCAAATCCATGCTGGAGATTTACGACCTCATGGGCGAGACCATGCCCGAGGCGGAGCGCAAATTTGTTGAAGCAAACAAACAAACCCTTGGGCAAGTAGCGGCTCTTGACAAGGTGATGATTGCCCTTGGTTCGACTGGTTATCTCACCGACAAATCTTTCAAGCAATTTGGCCTTGACACCCAATCTATGTACGACTCACTTATCAAAGGCGGAGCAACCAGCGAGCAGGCTCTACAGGCCATTATGCCCCTACTGATTGAGCAGGCCAAGCTTGCCAATGCCTACGGTTATCAGATTGATGAGACCACGAAGAAGTGGCTTGAGCAGCAAGGGATAGATTGGACAAAAATCAAAGATCCTCAGCAAACGATGAGTGATACCATGTCGAAGATGCTGGAAGTGCTGCAACAAATAGCAACATTTTTTAGCGTTGACATACCGGGAGCCACAGACAAAGCCGCGGAAGCGGCCCGGAAATATGGAGATATTATTAAAAATATCCCCCCGCTACCCGTGGGAGACGGCGGCGACAACAATCCAGGTCCCCATGGCGTCCCGTCTTATGCAAACGGCGGTGATTTCATCGCCTACAGGCCGCAAATCATTCGAGTTGGTGATAGATCAGACGGAGCGCCGGAACGTGTCACGGTGTCAAGGGCGGGCGATGATAGGGGCGGTAAAAGCGTAGTCGTGAATCTTAACGTGATGCTGCCGCCGGGAATGGGGGCGGATGTCAACAAGCAGGTTCTGGCCCAGCAAATCCAGATGATAGTCCGGGACAATATCGGCGGACTTATACCATATCTAAAGGGGGCAGTGGGGACAAATGGCTAATGGAGCGGTTGCTTATGACAATGCGTTTGCCGGGATAGTGCCGACAGCTACCGGGTCAGATGCCGGTTACCCTCTGACAAATGGGTATGATGGATATCCGGCCAGCACCCATAAATATACTGGTGCCAGCCTATCGGTTGTTTTCGATGCTGGAGGCGGCAAGAAATTAAGCATTAAGGGCGTGAGCCTGCATGGACACAATCTTGTTGCCGGGGAAAAAATCCGGGTACAAATGTCGGATGATAATTTCGCCACGACGCCGGTTAATGTGTTGACAACGTTGACCAGCGGGAATGATTTTTATTATTTGTGGAGTTCAACGCAATCTTACCGCTACTTGAAAAAGATCATTACCCCCGCCACTCCCAGGCAGATGAGCATCGGCGAATATTGCGGTTGGCAAAACAATTACGTTTTTGTCAGAAATTATAATAACCCTTGGCAGGTAATTCCCCAGCTTTTCGGCAGAGGCAACAGTAATTGGGGCCAGAGCAACAAAAACATGGTTTCCAAAAACAAAAAATATATTTTGGATTTTGAAAATCTTGCTGCCGCACAAGTCGCTATATTGGAAACCATTTTGGGTAAATCGACCTTGTGTTTTATTCCCGATTCCGGCCTGATGGATTGCATTTTTGGCGTGACAGAAAATCTGTCAATGCAGGAATCAATAAATTACGCTCTGGGGGCCATGCAATTGTCATTCGTGGCTAACGCGAGCCTGATATAATGTCACGATTATATGCCACAATCGCATTCAATTCTGGCGTCAAAGCATATGGCGTTTTGCCGGAACTCGGGGTTTATCCCGGCCTATTAAACGTTTCAACTTGCACTTTCTCAATGGATGTCTTTCGGGCTATCCAAAACCCCTCTTTTTCAGTCGAATTTGATAATACAAACAGCTCATGGGCGATAGTTTTGGCTGGGTCAGATAAAAACATCATTGGCCGGGTCATTGTCATTCGAGAGGGGAGCGATTATGCCTCATCGGTCCCTATCATGTCAGGCGGAATCAGGGCTATTGACATATCAACCCCTGACAAAATAAGCTTAAATTGTGACCGTAACAAAGCATATTTGGATGAAGAACGCGGGCGCCTAATCAAAAGAACAATTTTCCCAGCTTGTCATGACAACGCAGACGGTCAATGGATGGCCTACCCTTGCACTGGGTACAATAGCGACGCATTCACCGGCGGCGACCAGAAGGGCCAGATAACGGCTTGGAGAATTGACACAAATTTATATTTGATTGGCATAATGAGTGGCGGCAGCAAGGCACTCAGTAAGGTCTATGATCAAAATGAAGTCGATATAACGGCATCATGCAGTTTGACAACTGGAGTTTACCCCCCGATTACTGGCGCGACCTATGACCTTATTGCCTATACGTCGGCGGATCCCTTTATTTATGTTTCTGTCACCGATTTAGCAAGCATTCCTTTTGTTTTTAGAGATACCCAATTTGCAAATTATATTTTTGACAACCTCGATGGCATAGCATATGCGGCCATGATTGCCAATTTTGCGGCCATGGGGTATGATGGCACCTATGTTTCAGTGCTAAATCAAGGCAGCAAAAAAAATTGTGATTTTATTGTCGAATTGGCGGCGGAATTTGATTGTTTTGTTTGCCCGCATGTTGATTCTGCCTATCCCGATTTGTTTTATTTCCACCTAAAACAGATGGAATATAAATTGACGGCTGACTATACGCCGGATCTGGTTGTTAATTACGCCTGGCTGAAGGGGACATACAAGCCGGAGATTGACTACACCAAAATACATGACGAAATACAGCGGAAGTACCGCTATCAATACCGGCTGAATAAATATAACCGCCAGCCGGTTGACTGCGAATTGCCGACCGCGTGGTCATCGACTACTGGATTCTTCGACTCCAGAAATTATATACGCCACCAAAATTCTTATAAAGCCGCCATGAGGTACTTGTTTTTTTGGAACAAGCCCAAGGAATATGTCACTTTTACCCTTGATTTTGACGTCTGCATGGCCCTCGATACCTGTGGACAACTCATTCAACTGACGGCGCCCGAGGGAAATCACCCAAACGTGATGAGAATATTAATGGTGATGTCCTTTGTTGTTTCGCCAATGGAGAGAACAAAAACTTTTAGATGCTTGGATATTTCGACCATAGTTGACAATATGCTTAATATCAAATTTTTTCTGCAATCGAATACTTTTTCAAATAACGATGTTTTGTTTTTTGATTTTTCGCCCGATGGCAAAACGGTAATAACCCCATATGGGGCGGTAAAACATAGTCTTGCTCAGAAAAAGTTTGGATATAGTTCAGTTGATTTTGACGGCTCGACAGCATATCTTTCATGTTCTCCGGCTCCGGCGATTTTGGCACAAACAAATTTCACAATTTCCATGTGGCTTATGAACACAAACCTTGGAGTTTTTGCGGTGCCATTTGGAAAATACCAGGATGCAACGCATTATTGGGGCCTTGGCTGGCAGGCAGATAATAAATGCTATTGGGTTCACACCGTTTCGGGGGGGACCGTCCAGATGGTTTCAAATGTCGCCATAAATGACACAAAATGGCACCATTATATGATTTGCCGGGTAAGTACTACCAGGTGGGGCCTATATATTGACGGCGCGCAAGTGGCCTATTTGACAAATTCGGATATTCAAGCCTTTGCGGCTGATTTCGTAATCGGGAATTTTGCCGGAACTTATTGGTTTAAGGGGCAGATTGCAGAACTTAGAATATCCTATTCAAACGATTATAACGCCCTGCCGTCTATATCAATCGGTAATGGCTATACAGTGCCTACGGCATTAATGACATGGGAGGCTTAACGATGCCAGAAATTTCAAAAACAAATGCAAAAATGAAGCGCCTATTTTTTGGATTAATTTTACTGGCCGCGCTGTTACCGGCAGGTGACAAATGGGGCCTTTCCCCGAGTGTTCTTTTCGATTGCTGGAATTATCGGGTGGTAATTGACAATCCCAACCTGTTAGAGCGCGTTGAATGGCAGTTAGTGGGATTGGTAGGAGCAAACACCCAGCGCATCATGGCATGGGGCTGGATTGCAAACAGGACGGAGGCCGAAGCTGACAAAATAATGGTACCGGCCTACAAGGGCGGCCATATCAACCCTGAGTTTGGCCCGGCGCTGCGCCGGTATCTTGAGATGCAGAAAAAATATAACATGCAAACCGTGCTGGATATTTTCTGCCAACCCTACAGGGGGAAAGGGACAGAGGCCGATCCCGATTGGGCTCAGTTTATGCCATTCGGGCCGGGCCTGTTTGAGGACGCGCCCGACATGATCAGCCGCCGCGCGGAATGGGTTGAATTTCTATGGCAACAGTGCCAGGGGTATGACGTAATTTTCAGCGTGGGCAATGAATTGGAATCACAGGAAGGGCCGGGGTTTGGCCAGGCGGATGCCCTGGTGAATGAGATTCTTGGCGCTGGCGTTCCCAAAAATAAAATAACCGGTAATTATTTGCTGCATGCCAGGACCATGAAAATATTGCTCAGCCATGGGGTGACATTCGATCGGATGATGATTGGCGCCTGCTCAAGCAACGTAAAAAGCCAGGCCGACGATATCAAGGGCTACTTGGATATGTGGTTAGGCCCGAAATACCACATTGACCTTGGTACGGTCCTACGTCGCCAGATTCATGGCGTGGGAATCGTGGACAAAATGTTGCAGGATTTCCTCCGCTACATGGGCGGAAGCTCGACGGCATGGTTCCTCAGCAATGATGGCATTTGGATTGGCAAAAGTCCCTGCGACTGCGCCGACAACTTTGGCCGGCATGACTGCAAGCCGTCCCGGGAAGAACAAAAATTAATGTTCTCCTGGGCCTGCGATGCCAAGGGGCCTACAACAAAATTGTGGATTATCGAAACCATAAACGAGGGGATATGGGAAAACGAGCAACCAGTAAAGGATAAATTAATCAACCTTGGCTGCATCCTGGATGGCTTCAGGGGAGTTATTGACGAGTATACCCGGCGCTATGGGCCTCCGGAGAATATGACAAGGTGGCAGGGGCAGGAATACGTTTACCTCGACCCGGTTATACCGCCCCCGGACGAGTGCCAAAATGACGTAACTCAAAAATGTTGGGACGGCTCAACAATCGTTGTTAAGCGGTGCCAGGTCTGCTCAGACGGAGCCAGGCGCTTAATTGACACGGGCGCGCAATGCCCGGCGCAACCCGTGATAACAAAAAAACATTCACCCTGGGCAATAATTGGCCTGGCGGCAACTGCCGTCGCATCAATAATTTACGCAATATTTGGCAAGAAAGCGCCGAAGAAATAAAGGAGGTAACATGCCACAAATTCCAGCGATGCAACTTTACAGTTGGGTTAATGCAGAGGCCAGCAAGATTAATAATATCAACGCCAGGCAGTATGTTGATATTATCAGATCCGGGCTGTACAAATTTGGTCTTGAAAATGCAGGTATAGGCATCTTTTGGATGCCTATACCATAAAAGGAGTAAAAATATGGCAAAAATTACATTTTCGCAAATCGTGGTCCTTATTTTCGGGTCGCTGGCCCAGGTAAACGGGGCCGTAGCTGACAACAAATTTACGGTTGATGAAGGTTTGGACCTGGTTAAAACCGATTTGGACGCTTTGGGGCTATTGAGCCACAAGGTAGCAAAAGTGAATCCCGAGACGGTCCAAAAAATCAAGGACGTTTTGGATTATGTGGCCGGCCAAATGACTGAGCCGGAGTTCACCGTTGAGGAGTTGTTGGCTTGCGCCAAGGCTGGCTGCGATAAGTTTGGTCTGGGCGATAACACCTTGTTGGATTTTACAAAATGAAATTCCTGGGCCGGAAGTTTTTGTTTACCCTTCTGGCCCTTTCCTTGTCTACTTTTTTGGTGTGGTTTCGCAGAATTGGCGGTATTGAATGGGCGATAGTGGTCGTCATTTTAGGCCGGTTTTATTTTGACGCAAACCGGGTTGAGAAAGGGCTTCCCGGAACCGGACTGCTTGACTTTGTGTTGAAATTTTTTGGGAAGGGATAATTGATGGCAAAGGAAATAATAATATTGATTTCAGCGGTTTTATTAATACTTGGTTCAGGTGCAATATTTTTGAAATTTCGTGCGATGAGGCCAGAATGCATGAAATGTTTCGTGTCGGCGGAAAAAAAAATTGATGACAATAGGGTGAAAGCGGACAATGACGATGCAAGCGACCGTCAGGCCCTAGACAGATTTGAATCAAAAATAGGAAACGAGTTGCAGAAAGCAGTTTTGACCATGACTGCAATAGCAGGAGATGTAAAGTTAACTAAAGAATTGATGATAAAAATTGAATCAGTATTCACAAAGGATGTCAATGATTTGAAACAAAAATCTGATAAGAACGAAGATTCAATTCAATCAATAAAAGAAGATAGTGCCCATTTCAAAGGCCAAACAAATTCAAGACTTGATAATTTAAATCGGGAAATGGAACAGGCTCAAGCAAAAGGCGATGATAACCGAGACCGAATAAACGGGAGACAAAATGGCAGAAACAAAAACTGATACGAGTATTTTTGACACGATCCAGCAGGGATTGACGATAGGGGGAATAAATTTCAGCGTGGGGACCGGGTATTCATTCCTTAAAATGAAGGCCGCTACCTACCTGAAAGTAAAACTATTGGACATCACCAAAAAGGTTGACTTTGGTTTGATTGCGGACAGCCTGGGAGAAATTGGAGCGGCTGCTGGCATAGATGTAAGCAAATCTGATAGCAAAATCAAAATGAGATTGGATGCTGGGTTGATTACCGACATTCGCAACAAAACCGACCCGTCAAAGATCAGGTTTGGGGCCTTCGGGGGGCTTAGGATTAGATTCTAGGTATTTTTCAATAATTTCAGGCATTTGTGCAAGCGCCTTTTTTAAATCGTCACAGGCCTTGTTTATTTCCATGACAATTTTTTCAAGGTCGGTCATTTCCACAATTCCCTCCCAATCGCCCGTCTGACAATCTCAGACACCCGGCAGTTTTCCTTTTCTGCCAGGGCCTTCAATTTGGACATTTCGCCCGGTGTCACCATGAGTTGCACGGAGCAGGACCGCTTTTTATCAGGCGGCAATTCGGGCCGCCCGCTATCTTGCCATACTCGTTTGGTCATTGTTCAATCCCAATTAATATAATTTGGCGCTCTTTTTAATTCTGCCTGGGTCGCCAAATCTCTCCAAGCAATAGACCATTGTCTTTGCATGACGACATCATTTCTACGATTGCCTTCTTTGGCCAATTTGGCATAACTTTTTAGCGATTCTTTTCTGTATTTTTTTTTCATACTTCCCTCCTGTTATTTGGGCAGATCCGGTCCAATTCTTTTTCCGCCTGATTTGCGGATTGTTCAACAATTTTTTCCCCTACCGCTTCCGCTGCCTCACTGGTGATCCTGTACCATTCTCCCATATTTTTGGCTGCTTCCAGACGTTCAATGACATCCCGCAAACCATCCGCCAAAAGGATGGCCTTAATTTGTGGCCGCTTTTCTTTTTGCAACCAATCAAAGATAGCCTTGTAACTTTTTTTTGTCCATTTACCTTGTTGTTTTTTCATTTTTTTATCTCCTTTTTTTATTCGCTCATTATTTTGTTCATGAATCTACGGTGTTTTTCATATTCCATGGATTCTTTTTCTGATTTGGCAATTCTGGCCAGTTTTTCTTGCCATTCTGGAGTATTTTCGATTTCCGAAATCGCCTTTTTAATTAAATCATACTCGGTTTGTTTAATACCAAGTTTGCCAATTTTGGCCACACAGACCGGGTGACCAGTTATTTTTTCGATGGCATAACCAACTGTTTGACCGTCAATTTCTCCCCGGATGTACATATCACAACAGGACATGGTTGATTTGTCGCCATCCAGGTTGATTTCCCTTGATGTTTCCAATTCTATTGTTACCATGGCTCGTTGGCCCGTCCCGGCTATCCATCTCACTTCGTTTTTCATCGTTTTATCTCCTTTTCGATCTTACACCTACATTATAGTATTGCCAAAACGATTTGTCAATAGGAAAATGAAAAAATAATGAGAAAGGTGTAGATTCTTTGATAGTTGTGTTATCAACACTATATATAGTGTGTTAATAATTCCAACACACAAAATATAGAAAATGCAAAAAATAGTTGCAAATCTATTTTTCCTAATTATAATAGTGGGTATGATGGTTCACAATGAAAAAACAAACGAATGAAGAAATAATGAAGGGCGGTTCCTTTTTGCCATCCCTGGCAAGTGGACCATCATACCGCCCTTCTTTTAATATCGACTCTAATTTTTTTCATACAATATTCCAGGAGGCAACAAGACACGAAATTTGCAACCTAAACACCAAACCGGCGCAGGCCATGCCGGCAGCGCCGGGCACTCTTACCTTAACTTGCTTATCTCCTAGGTTCCGTGGTGTCCCGTCTTTCCTCCAAAATTGTACAGGGGCACCGCGCAAAAAAAGTCACTCTTGCGATAAATTGCACCGGGCCGCCATTTCCACACACAAGCCCGGTGCAACCTTTTTAGGGTTTGGTAAAAAGGGGGAAAAAGTTAAGGAAAAATCACTCGAACAATGGCGGATTCTAATTAAGGTTTTAGAGTCAGAGAAATTAATTTTAAGCGATTTGCAAATTAAAAATAGGATAAAGCATGAGACTATGGGATAAAAAACAATTAACTAAAACGGAAGCCGTTGAATTTTATCATTCAAAATCATGGGAAAAAATGTCCGAGTTTGAATTATTCGAAATGCAACTGTACCAAAAACGGCTGTGTATTCCGTTTGAAATATTTCATAAAACAGCAGAAAAGATACTGAATAGACCAGTTTGGACACATGAATTTGCATTTCATAAAAAAATGATAGAAGAATTTTTAGGAATAAAAAACAAACCATCATTTACAGAAATTTTAAATTTAATTCCAAAAGACAAAACAATTGTGATTTTAAATAAAAATAGGAGATAAAAACAATGAACAAAAAAAACGATTTAAAACTTGACAAAACACCTTTGCCGGTGACGGTAGACAGGACGCTAAAGGCAATGCAGCACATCACCATGGCACAATTGCCGGATGATCAACGCAGCGACGCCATTGAGGGCTACAACGCCCTGTTGTCGCTTCAACGCAAAATGTTGCGTGCCGGGGAGGTGAGGGCGTGATTAAAACCGAGAGTACAAAAGAAAAAGCACTTGAGTACATAAATTGCATTGTATATGGTGGTAGCGGGACTGGTAAAACCTCCAGCGCAAAAACTTTGCCAACTGAAAAAACATTAATTTTATCCACAGAAAAAGGCTTGCTTCCTTTGGCCGGGCATGATTTCCAGTTTGTACCAATCAAAAGCTGGAATGATTTATTAAACACGTATAAAGAACTTTTGGAAGCTGAAAATCAAGATAAATACAGGGTGTTATTTATCGATTCTCTCAATGAATTAAACGACCTTTGCAAGGAACACATCATCAAAGTGGAGCGACCACAAAAAAAAATAGAAATTGGCAAAGTTTATGACGATCTGCTTACTCAACAAGATTATTCCTTACTTGATACCAAAATGAGGCGCATGATAAGGTTATTTAGAGACCTTCCTTACCATCAAATTTTTACATGTGGAGAGGATGACAAAAAAGACGAGGAAACCGGGTATATAAAATCATTACCTGCCCTTAATGGTAAATTGCAATATCAGTTGGGGGGCTATTTTGATGAAATTTTCAGACTTATCACAAAAGAAGAAGAAAAGGGGAAGCCACATGCCAGATATTTGCTGACCAGTAAAACAGAAAAAACAATAACAAAGGATAGGTCTGGAGCTCTTGAATTTTATGAACCTGCTGACTGGTCTTTGATTTTCGGAAAGATTAAAGAGCATTATGCAAAAATTGGCAAGGAGATAGCAGCATGAGGGCAAACTTGAATAATTATTCTGACTCAAGGTTTTTGGAACCAGGTGTCTACGATTGCTTTATTTATGAGGTTAAAGATAAAACAATCAACGATAAGAACGCGATTGACGTTATTTTTAAGGACCAGAAAATGGGTGGAACTTGCAAGGAAACATTTTTTATGACTCGTGAGGCTGGCTGGAGGATTAAGAAACTTGCACGAGCTGCTGGAATTGGCGAGGATGAGTTTGAAAACTTTGACACAAACGATCTTTGCGGCCATGAAATAACAATAAAAGTTGATTCCAAAACAGGGAAAGATGGCAAGAATTATCCTACAGTCATAGATTTTTCATCGATTAAAAAAGACCATCAACAACCAAAGCAAGACGATTTCCCGCCCAAAGATTCAGCCTGGACTCCAGAGGATGACAACTCCCAACGTTCGTCAACCAATGACCCATTTTAGGCGCCAACATGGCTGAAAAATCATTAACCTACAGTAGTATCCAGGCGTTTAAATCATGCAGGAAGCGATACCAATTTAAATATGAACAAGGATTGGTACCAATTGAAAGACCCCTATACTTTGACACTGGTCACGCTATCCATTTGGCTCTTGAGAATCATTACAACGGTAGTGAATTGGATTATATCTTATTCAAAATCGAAGAATATTTCAATCAAAATGAACCGGATGAAAATGATTTGGAAAGGCTTGAAAAGTGGGACGCTGAAAAGCGTCTTACTTATGCCATGTTTGACCGTTATAGAAAAAACTATCCGGTTGAACCGTTTGAAGTTGTGGCCATTGAAAAGGAATTCCAAGTACAAATTTATAATCCAGAAACAAATCATCCAAGCTCTTTGTTTGATGTTGCCGGGAAAATTGACATGTTGGTTAAACAAAACGGCAAGTATTGGATTGTCGAACACAAGACAGCCAAAAGTATTGATAACCAATACAAAAAGAGATTAACCATTGACGGTCAATCTGTCCTCTATATTGAGGCCATGCAACGATTAATGGGAATTGAGATTCAGGGCGTGATCTACAACGTTTTGGTTAAGTCCGTTCCCCATAAGCCAGTAGTTTTACAAAAAGGTGGTTTATCTATCAATAAATCCCAATGCACAACCCCGGAACTGTACCGTCAGGCGATCATCGACAATAATCTTGATGAAAAGGATTATGCTGATTTTTTGACGTTTCTAGAAGCCAACAGAAAGCAATATTTCTACCGGGAATATTTGACCTTCCCAATTGAGGACTTAAACCAATGGCGACGAGAATTGTGGGACATCCAAAAGGATCTTAGGCAATGCCAAATCAATGACAGATTTTACCGCAATACCAACCAGTGTACAACGTTTGGAACCTGCTCATACTTCGACATTTGCTCATCAATCAACAAACAGGATGTGATTGAAAGCAGCTACCGAAAAGAAGAAAAAATCCACGTCGAACTTGAAACAAATACCGATTCGTTGGAGTTGTTTTAATGGATAACTACGACACCTGGAAGCAAAATGAGCCAATCTCTCTTGACCCTGAGCAGGAGTTTGAAGACTGGTTGTCTAATGGCGAGGAAAGGTATGAAAAAGAAAAAAACGATAACAATTGAAAAAATCATGAGCTTCAACCCTTGCTATATTTGGCCAGAAGAAAAAATAGTTGAGGCAATCGGCGGAAGAGCCATCGATATCATTGATTTTTGTCACCTAAAAACGGTTCCGCATACTGATAAACTGTGGCTCCTCTTGCGCCCCGATTACATAAGTGATAAAAATATGAGGTTATTAGCCTGCACGTGGGCCGAAAGGGTTTTGTCGATTTTTGAAAAAAAATATCCAGGTGACGGTAGGCCAAGAGCGGCCATACAGGTATCGCGAAAATTCGCCGAAGGTTTGGCTACACATGAAGAGCTGGCTGCTGCCAGGGCTGCTGCCAGGGCTGCCAGTGCTGCTGCCAGTGATGCCAGTGCTGCTGCCAGGGCTGCTGCCAGTGCTGCTGCCTGGGCTGCCAGTGCTGCTGCCAGTGATGCCAGTGCTGCTGCCAGGGCTGCTGCCAGTGC
>Ga0209777_10001638_pt1 | contig 31610 bp, 25 predicted proteins | sample FrelakmetHBP12HB_FD_187147 | JGI IMG/M metagenome (GOLD analysis project Ga0209777, IMG submission 187147) | Freshwater lake sediment microbial communities from the University of Notre Dame, USA, for methane emissions studies -HBP12 HB (SPAdes)... | ecosystem: Environmental > Aquatic >... | reverse complement strand
GCCAATTGTTTCACGAGGTTTTTGATCATTTCAATACCTTCCAGGGCGTCGTCAGTGAAGGCATCAGCCCCGGTGTGGCGCTGTACGAGTTCGGTCACAATACCGCCGCCGATGATGACCTTGACCTTGTTCCTTAGGCCGGCTTCCTTGACCATCTCGATGACCTCTTTCATAGAGTCAAAGGAAGGGGTTAAGAGGCCGGACATGGCCAGGATGGGGGCCTTGGTTTCAATCAGTTTATCGATGAAGGCTTTGGAAGGGACATCGATACCCAGGTCGTAGACCTCGAAGCCAGCGCCTTTAAGCAGCGTGCCGACGATATCCTTGCCAATGTTGTGGATGTCGCCCTTGACGGTCCCGAGGACCACCTTGGTAGCCTTATCGGCGTGGCCTTTCTTGAGTAACGGCTCGAGGACATTGATGGCATCCTTAAAGATTTCACCGGAGACGATGAGTTCGGAGAGGAAGTATTCACCGGCCTTGTAGCGTTCGCCGACGATATCCATGCCCTTGCGGAGTTTGGCCATGACGGTCAGGGGGTCGGCGTGCTTGGCCACATCCTCTTTGATGATAGCAGCCACGGTGTTTTCTTCCAGGTTGGCTAAGGCTTCAGATAATTTAGACATCTATTTCTTTCTCCTGTTTATTAAAAAAATAACTGATACTACTTGGAACGAGGTGCTACATGAGTTTTTGCGGTATCGACCATCGCTTTAACGTTTTCAAATTTGGCATTGGGAGGGACTTCACAACCTGAACTAAGAATAAAACCGCCATCCTTCCCGCAGACATCGATTAATTTTTCACAGTACGCGATTATTTCTTCTTTGTTACCAAGCGCCTGGATTGATGCCGGAACATCTCCCATAATACAAAGATGATTCCCTAGTACCTCTTTGGCTTTAAAGATATCTGTGATACTATCGAATTCACAAAGGCAGGATTTTTTAGGGAGCTCTAAATAATAGGGTAAATTTTTTGTCCAGTTTGTATCGAAATGCAGTATTGAGGTATAACCCTTAGCGTGAAAAGCGTCTACAGCCTTTTTCAGCTGAGGGAAAAAGAGATTTTCGTAGGTCTTCAGGTTAAAGTAGGCTCCCGAACCGCGTTCCATAGAGAATACCACCCACGGTATTTTGGTGACCTCGATATCTTTTATGCAGTTATCAATAAAATCAGGGGTCATGGCTTCCATAGCTGCCTTGATTTTATCCGGATGTCGATGAACATCCATCATAAAATTCGGCATTGTCCGGCCCAGTGAAAGGGTCATCTCAACGCTTAACATAATCGCTCCGGACATTACAGGAACATGCCTTGCCTGCCAGTATTTTACGTCTTCCATGTAAATACTAGTCAGATATTTCTCGGAAGCATCGAGCTGTTCTACCGATAAACCGGTTTCTCGCGGAATATAAGTTTTTAAGAATTCATTCCAACCCTTGTTAATAATGATGTCATAATCTTCAAATTTTACTTCTTCTTTCTCCTGGAATTGAACTTCAAAGTTATTCGAAGTATCATTTTGAGTTTTGGAGAAATATTTACCAAAGATGCTGTTTACTCGCCAACTGGTGATTGGCCAGGCTAAGCCGGCAGTAATAGCGCCGTCATAGGTCCCAAGATCATCGAAGTTGTCTTTCATTGCCTGCATCATTTTCGGCCAGTTGGCCGGATCTCCGCCAGCCATCGGGACGATGGGCAATCCCTTTTGTTTGCAGGCAAACTGATATATCTGGGGGATTACAGGTGTCCTGTCCGAGTACTGGAGGTTCAAAGCAGCATGTACTCGTTGCTCTGATGTCATAGTTTCTTTAATCATTATTACTCCCTGCCACAATTGGCTTATATTAATTCCGAATATTACACTGCCTGATTTCTTAACCAGAGGAGAGAAGCGGAGGATTTCCTTTGTCGGTGGCTGGAAATCCTCCACCTCAGTTACGTGATTACTTATTTTTCAAGGACTGGTCTATCCAGGAGAATCGGTACATACCGTACCAGCCGTTGACCGTGCCCCAGGCTACTTCTCCGTTGTAACCTTTCAACCACGGTTGCCAGAAAGCGTAGCTATATGGGGTCGGTAAGTTAATATAGAATTGCTGTCCAATGATGTATTGTCCGATGTCTTTATATATAACATCTCTTTTTGCATCGTTGATTTCCGCAGCGGCGTCGTAATACGCCTTGTCGATTTTGGGATCATTGACTTTCGAATAATTGTATAAATATGTTGACAAGTGAGCTGCAAGAGCACCCTGAGGTGAACTGTTACCCCACGCACATGGGCTTGTGTCCTTGTAGGTTCTTCCTACCAGGCGGGACCAAAAGGCGGTAGCATCATCAACCAAAAGCGTAGTCTTGATACCGATGCTGTCCCAGTTGCTTTTTACTACCGAATACAGATCAGTACCGCCGGCGTAGGTACCCTGTAGCAACTCGATAGTAAGATCAAAGCCGGTGGGATAACCAGCTTCAGCAATGAGGGCTTTGGCATCTTGAGGATGATACTCAAAAAGTTTCTTCAAGTCAGCGGGTAGTTGATCTACCGGGGTAAAAGCAGCCCCAGCTGAAGGCTGGTATGGCCATTGCATAATAGTCGCATCACCGCCATAAAGCCCATTGATTATGGCGTTACGGTCGATTGCCATCGATAGTGCCTGTCTGACTTTTACATTAGCCAACGGTGTTCCGGCGATGTCAGTTCTCAGACAAAGTACGTAGGAGTTACTACCAAACAACCTTCTACTTTTAAGTTCAGGATTGGTTTTTAATATACTTTTGCCTCGATCTGTCGGTACTCCAAGAGTAGCTATCTTGCCGGTACGAATAGCTGCGTCCTGGGTGGCTGGGTCGACGATAACAAGCATACGGATGTTGTCAATGTAAGGTAAACGGTTGGCTGGATGCAACGGGTCAAACATAAAATAGTTGGTATTTTTCGTTAATGTGACAGAACTATCCGACACGACATCAGTAACTCGATACGGACCGGTTCCAGCGACAGTCTTCCAATCGGACATGTCGCCATATTTTTGTGCTACTTCGGGGGCACCGATAACGAGATTATTCCAACCATCCTTAATTATTTCCAAAACCGCATCAACGTGGGTGAATTGCACAGTGTATTTATCTATCTTTTTAATCGTAACTTTAACGTTATACATAGTGCTGTTAGGAGAGGCTACAGCTCGATTAAAATTAAAGACAATGTCATCTGCGGTGAGTTCACGTCCCTGGACCATGGATTCAGCCCAGAAATGGACATCTTTACGAATGTGATAAATAATGTTTAGCGGATCGACTATTTCCCAGCTTTCTGCTAATGCACCCACAAAATACCTTTGGGGAGTGTAGTTTGACGCTAAGGGTATTTCACCGGTTCCCGAAGGGCCTTTGGACCAATCTTCAGTTACCAGTGCATCGTAGATCAAACACCAGGTTGGGAAGAAGTTGATGCTTTTTGCCGGATCGAAACCGCCGGTCTGGCTTACCACAATGCTCATCGACCCACCGTATACGGGTTCGTTGGATGCTGTGGTAGTGGGAACCGTCGTGGTAGAAGCTGCCGTCGTGGTAGGGGTAGTTTTAGGAGTGGTAGCGGCAGTGGTAGGTGTGTTAATGACACCGGTAATCACTGTGGTGGTTTTACTAGTAGTGCCAGATGAACAAGAAGATATTAGAAAGGTTGCTGCGATAAGAACACTTAGCAGGCTCCAGATAACTTTGGGTTTCATTCCTTTTTCCTCCATAATTTTCAATACATAATTTTTTGATATTCTGTTTTATTCCTCCCTTTTCCCCTCCTTGCGATGTTGAATTTTGCGTGATATCTTTAACTTTTTTCCTTTTTCCCCAATACCGATGTAAGTGCCTACGCCGCCGCGTAATCTTGGGTCTAGTAAATCCCTAACGGCATCTCCAAACATGTTGACTCCGTACACAACAAGAGATAACGAAAGACCAGGCCATAATGCCAGCCATGGGGACTGAAGCATGTAAGTGCGGCCCTCCAGGCTTAACATGCCTCCCCAGCTGGGATACGGTGGGGGAATGCCAAACCCTAAGAAACTGAGACCAGCTTCAGCCAAGATCATGCCTGCCATCATGACAGTGAAATAAATCACCAGGAATGGTATCATATTTCGCAATATATGGTTGTACAAAACTTGAAAGGTGGAGGCCCCGATTGATCTAGCCCCTTCAATATAGATATTGGATTTGATTGTGATGACACCGCTACGGATAATTCTCGAGCCTCCGATACCCGTTGCAATCCCTAATACTAATGTCACTTGCCAAACACCCGGACCAAGTAGAGCCATGGCACTCAATAAAAGAATCAAGGACGGGAAAGACAACCAGGCATCCACAACCCTCTGGACGAGGATATCAAAATTGCCGCCTAGATAACCGGAAGTAATGGCAATCACGGCGGCAATCGCGGTGGAAATCGCGCTAGCACCTAAACCGATTATCAGCGACACCCGAGCCCCATAAATAATGCGGCTGAGTTCGTCCCGTCCTAACTGGTCGGTACCTAATATGTGTCCTGTCGAAGGTGGTTTTAAGCGGTTATATAGATCTATTGCGTTGTATCCGTGGGGGGCAAGCCAGCTTGCGGAAAGACCGACAACCAGCAAAAGAAGCACGATAACCCCCCCAAAGGTGCCCATCGGCTTTTCTTTCACCAGCCTGATGAAAAAATCCTGCCATTGCGGTCGTCTCTTGCGGACAGTGGCTATCTGGTTATCGGCTACATCATTAATCGCCATTAATTGTACCTCACCCTTGGATCAAGCCAGGCATAACTGAGATCAGTCAACAATATTAAAACCAACCCAATAAATCCGTAAAATAAATTCAATCCTGACACCATCGAATAATCCCTCTTGGTTAAAACATCGAGGAATAGCCGACCCATGCCGGGAATATTAAAAATCTGCTCCATGATTACACTGCCGCTAATTAATATGGTTACTTGTCCCGCCAGAATAGTGACGATCGGTATCAAAGCGTTTTTTAGAGCATGCCTTAACACCACCACCCTTTCTTTTAAACCCTTTGACCAGGCAGTCCGGATGTAGTCTTGACGAAGTACTTCGAGCATCATTGTTCGGGTATAACGCATAATTGTACCCGCGCTGGATAAACCAATAATTATCGCCGGGATTATCATGATCTGTAAATTTTGTAAAGGATTTTGTGTGAATGAAGTATATTCCACCGGTGGAGACCAGTTCCACCAAACCGAAGGGTAAACCATAATGATAGTGGCAATCCAAAAAGAAGGTACGGCTAAACCGATAATGGCGATTGTACGACCAACATAATCCGACATTGTGTCCTGGCGTACAGCGGAATATATGCCGATCGGGATAGCGATTATCATGGAAATAACAAAAGCAATCAGCCCTAACTCAAACGTAATTGGCGCTCTCTGGGTAATTTGCTCGATAACCGTGGTTTTTGTCCATAGAGATGAGCCCATGTTGCCATGTAAAACCATGTCGCTAACCCAATTGGCATATTGCTTGTAGATAGGTAGGTCAAGACCTAGAGAATGGCGTATCGCTTCAGGATTTATTGTTTGCCCGGAAGAACCAGGCATATCGCCCCCGCCACCATGCTGCGAGACCATTAAATCTATTACCGAACCAGGCACTAGCCGGATGCTTAGAAACACAATCACACTGAGCACGATTAGAGTCGGTATAATAAGTAATATCCGTCTTAAAATATAGGCTCTCATTTTGATAACCCACGCTAATTTAGTTATTTAGTTGTGCTACTTGCTTATATTGGAGCATTTTTAAAATAGCGTCTGTTTGTACCTTTACGTAGTCGTCGATGGTATATAACTTGCTGAGAAACCATCTTCGATCTGCCCATACTCGACCAATTAAAAAGATGTTATGGGCGCTCAATACCGGATCTCCTGTCATAAACTCTCCTGAGGCAATTCCACGCCGGATGATACCTTCAAGTATGCCTAAGGCATTACGTTCTGCTTCGAATAGCACTTTACGATCTTCTTTGGGTAATCTAGCCACGACCTGGTTTAAAAAGATATTGTAATTCTGTCGTTCGTCAACTCCTCGATAATAAAAATTGATGAAATGCAATAAAGCTTCAAGCGGAGGTAGTGTGGCGCAATAATCTCTTTCTTCTCCGTATATTTTTTTATTTGTTTCGTACTGGTCTTTGGCCACGAGATATAAAACATCATTTTTCGTCCTAATATAGTGATACAATAATCCCTTGCTCATGCTGCATTCTTCGGCGATGTCATTCATACTGGAGTTATCAAAACCCAACCGGATGAATACCTTGATGGCGCCTTCAATAATTTGCTTACGGCGCGTATTCACTAGTTCGGTGTTTTTACTGAAGGTTCGGATGGGCTTGTTTGTTTTCATTTTCTTTGTTATACTCTATGAAAATAATGACTGACAGGTCGGTCAATCTGAGCTAGATTAACATACAAAAACATAAATGTCAATAGGTGCTTTTTTTAAAGATGACAGCCAATACAGGAATGTTAGCGAACTTAAAAATTCTGGATCTGACCAACGAGATGGGCTTGTTGTGTGGAAAGCTGCTGGCTGACTTGGGAGCCGAAGTCATCAAACTCGAAAAACCTGGCGGCGACACAACCAGAAATATCGGGCCGTATTTTAACGACGAAACGCATTCAGAAAAAAGTCTATTCTGGTTTGCTTACAATGAAGGTAAAAAAGCGATCACGCTCGATTTTACAAAACCCGACGGACAACAAATATTTAAACAATTAGTTAACCTCGCCGATGTTGTAATTGAAACAAACAAACCCGGTTATCTTGATGCACTCGGTTTGGGGTACTCCGAGCTGGAAAAAATAAATCCTAAAATTATAATGGTCTCCATAACTCCCTACGGACAAAAAGGGCTTTATAGCAATTATGTAGCTACTGATATTAATATTTGGGCAATGGGCGGCTACATGTATCCATTTGGTGACGAAGACCGGGCACCAGTGAGAATTAGCCATCATTCACAATCATTTTTACATGCTGGTGCTGGAGCAGCAGCCGCTACGACCCTTGCTTTATATTATCGAGAGATAAAAGGTAATGGGCAGCATGTTGATATTTCGATTCAAGAATGTGTCGCCAGAATCGACATGACACATAAGTGGGATATGCTTGGTATCAATTTAAAGAGAGGTGAATGGCTGACCAAACAACAGTTGAAAACCCGATATATCTGGCCGTGTAAAGATGGCTTTATCATGTGGAATTATTGGATAGGTCCTGCCGCTATGCTATGGGGTACCGCCTTTAGTGATTGGGTGATTGCCGACGGATTTGCCGATGATTTTTACAAGAATATCAAGTGGGCCGAACTTGATGGGTCTACTCCTGAGGGACTACAGATGATAGAAGAGGTCGTGTCCAGAGCTACCAAGCCTACAGTGGATTTTCTGATGTCGCATACGAAGGCAGAACTATTTGAAGGTGCGCAAAAAAGGAACCTAATGCTTTATCCACTTTCAGATGTGAAAGATATAAACGAAAATCGGCAACTTAAAGCAAGGGATTTTTGGAAGAGTATTGAACATCCGGAATTAGGCGTAGGCATTGTTTATCCCGGTGCCTGGGCTAAATGTGAAGAGTCACCGATTCAAATTTTAACGCGTGCTCCTCATGTCGGAGAACACAACAGAGAAATTTATGTGGAATCGTTGGGTTTAACCGAAGATTCGTTTAATAGACTTAAAAATGAGGGCACAATATAAAAAATGTTAGATAATGCCGAAAAGCTGGGGATACTCGATGGGGTTAAAATCGCCGATTTTAGCTGGGCATACGTCGGGCCTTTATCGACCAAGACACTGGCAGATTGCGGAGCCGAGGTTATTAAAATCGAAGGCAGATCACGACCGGATGTGGAGCGAGCTTCCGTACCACCTTTTAAAGATAGTATTTTCGGTTTGAACCGGGGAGGACACTTTAATTCTGTCAATACCAGTAAAAAAAGCCTTTGTTTAAATCTATCAAAGCCAAAAGCGAAGGATATAGCTCGGAGACTTGTGGCGTGGGCTGATATCGTTGTGGAAAACTTTTCCGGCGGCGCCATGGATCGCATGGGATTCGGGTACGAAGCGCTGAAAGAGATAAAACCAGATATCATCATGTTAAGTTCATCGATGCAAGGCCAGACAGGTCCGGATGCAGAGAAAGCCGGTTTCGGGCAACATCTTACGTCATTGTCGGGTATTGGTAATATCGCCGGCTGGCCGGACCGTGATCCTACTTCGATAGGTTATTACACTGATTTTATCGCTCCTCATTTCAATATATTGCTCTTAGTTTCAGCTCTTCTTTACCGGCGACGGACTGGAAAAGGCATGTATATAGATTCTTCCCAACTCGAGAACGGAATGCACTTTTTAACACCGTTACTGTTAGACTATTCAGTAAACGGTAAAATCGCCGGGCGGATGGGCAACCGCGCCGTTGGTATTTGCCCTCACGGAGCTTTCAGGTGTACGGGTGACGATAGGTGGTGTAGTATTGCAGTGACCGGGGAGACTCAATGGGAACAATTTTGTGAAGTAATTGGGAATCCCGGCTGGACTAAGGAAATCAAATTTACCAATATGCAATCGCGGAAACAAAATGAAGACGAGCTTGAACGATTGGTGGAAACATGGACTTTGCAGCATACGGCTGAACAGGTAATGCATTTGATGCAGGTAGTCGGAGTACCAGCGGGGGTCCTGCAAACTGGGGAGGACCTGGTTGAAAAGGACCCACATCTGAAAGAACGAGGATTTTATCGCACACTTGAACACCCGGAAGTCGGGACTTATCACGCGCCGCGACCGCCCTATGTTTTCTCTAAAGTTGAAACGAATGTAACCCGGGCACCTTTACTAGGGGAGCATAATGAATACGTACTCAAGGATATACTGCACCTATCTGATGATGAGATTGGCGAATTGATAATAGACGGTGCTCTGGAATAAATCAAATTCTTTAGATTAATATTAAAAAAGAGAAATAGAATATGTCTGTCACGAAAATAGTTATTATTAGTGGGTTTTTAGGTAGCGGCAAAACTACACTACTAAAACGTTTCATCGATTCGGAGTTTAGTCAGGGTCATCAACCCCAGGTCGTGATGAGCGAGTTTGGGGATTTTGATGTCGATGGTAAAATCCTTGAAGACGAACGTTTAAAGGTATCGGCTGTAACCGGGGGTTGCATTTGCTGCACCAATCGAAATGAATTATCCGATGCCCTGAAGAGAATAATTATGACCGCTCCCGGTAAACCCATATATATCGAAACTACCGGCGTAGGTGACCCCGCCGGGGTATTGCAGACGATCGCGCCGTTAACCGGTCCTGATGTCGTGATTAACAAGATTATCGTGGTTTATGATGTAAGTCAGCACGGTATCGAAAGCCAGGACAAAATATTAATTGAAAAACAATTGATGACCTGCGATATAATTGTTCTAAATAAAACCGATTTATCCAACCATGATCTGGAGCAGGTAAGAACTGAATTGGCTTTAATTAACCCGGAGGCAGAAATCATCCCGGCAGTCGAAAGTAATATTGACCTGGAAAAAGCTCTGGAAGGAGTGACGGCTTGCTTTGTTAAAGAAGAACCCACCAATACGACAGCCGAATACCGCAGTTTTGCTTTCAAACTGGAACCCAGGCTCATCCGGAGCAAATTCGAAAAGTGGCTCAAGGTGTTACCTCCTCAAGTTTTGCGGTTAAAAGGATTTGTGAGATTCGAAGGTGAAAACGGCTTATATGAAGTACAGGTGAGTCGGGCGCAGCAAAACATCACTCTGTTCCCATCGCTCCGGTGGATGGATGCCACACTGGTAGTTATTTCCCATCCCATGCCAGCGGATAAAATACTCGAGGGCTTAAAATCCTGCATTAGCAAAAACTAAAGGTCAAAACATATGAAAAAGACTCAAAAGAAGCTCGTAGAAAAAGAAGAACAGAAACACGTTTCCGGGTCGGAAACACAAGATCTGCATGATGAAAATCATCACTCACATGAACATGAAGATAAGGAGCTTTACATAATAAAGGCTGATGGGAATATACAAAAGGTAGATTTACAACAAGAAAAAGGTTGTTAAATGGCTAAATATATAATTGATTTCCAGCCCATCGGTCGTCGTGGGGATTGCTCTGACACAGAAACAGTGCTGGATTGCGCGCGGAGTTTGGGTATCGGCATTAATAGTGTCTGTGGGGGGAGCGGTACCTGTTTTGCATGTAAGGTCCAGATAATCACCGGTTCTGTTTCTGAACCGGTTCCGGCGGAATTAGAAGCCTTCTCTCAAGAAGAATTGGAAATGGGATGGCGTCTCGCTTGCCAGGTGCATATTACCGGTGACTGCCGTGTATTCGTGCCTCCTGAGTCGATGACTACATCACAGAGGTTACAGGTGGAGGGTCTGGAAGTCCCTGTGACTGCCAATCCGCCCGTATACAGTTATCATTTACATTTATTGCCTCCATCGATTCAGGATTTACAGGCGGATAGAGAACGTGTATTTACCGGATTAAAAACCAAATATGACATTAATATAAATCACTTAGATTTTAACCTCTTGCGACATTTCTCCTCAATGGTTCGGGAATTGAATTGGAATTTTCAGGTCAGTGTACGCGGTGATGAACTTATAGCCATATATAAACCCCGTAAAATCACTCTTGGGTTGGCATTAGATATTGGCACGACCAAAATTGCGGCTTATCTTCTAGATATGACAAGCGGGAAAACGCTATTTACCCAGGGGGTCATGAACCCACAAATTAGTTATGGTGAAGATGTCATTAGTCGCATTACACAGGCCATGAAGTCAGAAGCCGATAGTGAGAAAATGCAGAGCGTATTGACTACTGGAATCAATGACCTGGTTCGAGAAATGTGTCAAAAGATTGGAGGAGATGTTAGCGACATTGTTGAAGCTGTGGTTGTTGGTAACACCGCTATCCATCATCTGTTCTTAAAATTGCCGGTAAAACAGCTGGTAATGGCCCCTTTTATTCCGGTGATTTCCAGCTCTCTGGAAGTGAAAGCCCGTGAATTGAAACTTAACTTTGCACCCGGAGCTTATGTGTACCTGTTACCGAACATCGCTGGATTTGTTGGGGCTGATCACGTCTCTGCCTTATTGGCAACACGACCATGGGAATTAACGGGGACTAGTCTCTTAATCGACATCGGGACAAATACCGAGATATCCATAACCCATAAGAAAAAGACGACAGCTGTATCATGTGCCTCAGGCCCGGCGTTCGAAGGAGGGCACATTACTAATGGGATGCGGGCTAGCAACGGTGCGATAGAAAAGGTAAGGATTGAGGGCGTAAAAATATCGCTTCAGACTATCGGGAACGCTGCCCCGGTCGGTATCTGTGGCTCGGGTATTTTGGATGCCATGGCACAACTCTTTCTTGGTGGTATTATCGATAAAGGTGGGAAAATGCAGCCCGATCATCCGGCAGTACGGCAAGGGAAGAAACAGAGAGAATTTGTCCTATCTCCGGGCCGTGGAGAAACCCCTGAAATCGTGATTACCCAACAGGATATTAGAGAGTTACAGCTTGCGAAGGCTGCGATCCGTACCGGTATCCAGGCATTGTTGAACGCTAACAAGTGCACCGAGGATGATATTGATCGGGTAATTGTTGCCGGAGCGTTCGGAAGCTATATTGATATCTCGAGTGCAATTACCATTGGAATGTTCCCGGATATACCACTCGCGAAATATCAACAGGTTGGCAATGCCGCGGGTACCGGGGCGCGCATGGCTTTGATCTCAATGTCACAAAGAAAGATAGCTGAGAATATCGGTAAAAAGGTAAATTATTTAGAACTAGCCGGCTCCCCTGATTTTATGGCCACATTCGTAAAAGCCGGATTCTTAGGCAAATATCGTCTGGAAAAGTAAAATTAATGTCAAATAACCAAGGAGAGTGATATGGACACTTTAGTAAGCAGCGCCAGCAAAGAAGTAATGATTGGATTGGAGCGTCCGGTAGTGCTTATTGGAGAACGGATTAACCCGACCGGCCGGAAAAGGCTCACTGCCAAGTTGCAAGCCGGTGATATCGAAATGGTGCGCAGCGAAGCTCTCAAACAGGTGCAGTACGGCGCGGATATATTGGATGTTAATGTTGGGGCTTCAGGCGTTGATGAAATCAGTATGCTGCCAAAGGCCGTCGAGGCGATCATGGGAGTAGCAGATGTGCCGCTGTGTTTCGATAGCCACAATGTTGAAGCACTGGAGGCAGCCTTAAAAATCTACCGCGGCAAGCCCATTATCAACTCGGTTAATGGGCAGGAGCAATCATTAAATGAAATACTTCCCTTGGTCAAGAATTATCATACGGCCGTGATCGGACTAGCCATGGATGATAACGGTATTCCACTGGATGTGGAGACACGACTGAAGATTGCCCATAAAATTATTAATAGAGCCGAACAAATGGGCATTCCTCGGGAAGATATCATCATTGATTCTCTGGTAACAACCGTATCCACTGATTACCGTGCCGCAACCGTAACGCTAGAAACGATACAGCGGGTTAAAAAAGAATTCGGGGTAAATCAATCACTGGGAGCAAGCAACATATCATTCGGGTTGCCTGAACGCGAGGTATTGAACTTTGCCTTCTTGACGCTGGCGGCAGATCGAGGTGTGACCTGCCCCGTTGTTAATGTTGCCAAAGTCCGGCAAAATGTACTGGCTATCGACTTAATCCTGGGGAGAGATCGTCATGCCTTACGTTATACCAGGGGGTTCCGTCAGTTACAGGCTCTGCTTAAAACAGAACAGGAGGTAAAAAATGATTGAAATTATCGATAAGATTCCGGTCGAATTGAAACGGGATAATATCTTAAAGGCTATGCGTTTAAAAGTGACACAACCGAGGATCGAAACCGTTTTAAATGAGCTTCTATCCGAGGCAAATCGGATAGCCAGCCCCAAAGCTTTGTATAAAGTCGCCTATATCGATAACAAAGGTGATGACTCAATTGAGATCGAAGGCGCTACGTTTCACAGTCACGTTCTCCGAGTTAATTTTGATAAAATCGAACGAGTGTTCCCTTATGTAGCTACCTGTGGTCGGGAGCTGGACGAATTCGATGCCGGCAACGACGCTATGTGGCAGTTGTGTTGGGACACCGTAAAGATGGTAACCGTTGGTCTAGCTATGAATTTTCTCTTTAACCAGATAAAACATAAATATCAACTGGGGCAGACCGCTCACATGAACCCGGGTTCACTTACAGATTGGCCTATAACCGAACAACGACCCTTATTTTCTCTTTTTGAAGGAACCGAGAAACAAATTGGAGTACATCTGACCGAAGGTTGTATGATGCAGCCGATGAAATCGGTCTCCGGGATATTTTATACATCAGAAGTAAAATATGAAAACTGCCAGCTTTGCCCCCGCGAAGGTTGTATCGGCCGGCGTGCTCCTTATTCTCCCGAACTAGTGAAGCAATTCTCTATATAAACAAATTAATTTAACATTGATTCAATCTTTGACATTTAATGTATATCATCTCATAATTGGTTTTAACAAAAAAGAAAAGAAACTTAGAATAATCCGGAATCGGTTTAAATGGAAACTCTAAAAACATCAAAACGGATTCGAACTTATAGTAAAAATAATGAACTCGTGGTTCAGCGCCGGAAGCAGATCATTGAAGGTGCTATTAGAGTATTTATGAAACTTGGTTTTGATGAAACAACAATGATGGATATAGCCGAAGAATGTGGTATGAGCAAAGGCCTACTTTACCACTATATTAAAACTAAGGAAGACGTTATTTATCTTGTGGCAAAAGACCAGTATGAAGAAAATCAAGTTATCTTTGGGAAAGAAAAAGAAACAGATGACAAATTGATCCCAAAAGCAGCGCTATTGCATTATATTGATTTTTATTATCGAGGGGTCGATAGACGCCAAAATTATAATATTTTTTTAAATCAAGTAGTTGCCCGTTTACCCAAAGAAGATCGTAAAGTATTATTTGAAGCTGAACGCAACGCACTAAATATACTTAACGATATTATAAAACGTGGTGTGGCAGAAGGGGTTTTCAAGGCGCAAGATACCATGTTAATGACCCACAATATTTTTTTATTAGGTAGGGTGTGGGCAGATCGAAGATGGTTTTTGGCAAAGTTATATACGATCAATGAGTACATAGAGCTTGAAAAAACTTACATCTTGAGAATGCTTGGAGCTTGAAACCACTTGTAACGACACAATTCCAATCATCTAAGGTATCTTGGGGCATTTGGAGAAAGGTGAGCCGAACCGTATTTACGTAATAATGGATAATATTCTACTGTCAATTGCACTTTCCCGGCTGTTTCTTCACCTGCCTGATCTGCAATCAGCGCCAATGCAAGGTCGATGCCGGTTGACACCCCGCCTGATGTCCAAACGTTCCCGTCTCGAACGAATCGGTCTTCGACGACAAGGACTCCTGTTTTACGTAATTTAGGAATCGAATTCCAATAAGTAGTGGCTTTTTTCCCTTTTAATAAACCCGCGGCTTCAAGTACAAAGCTGCCTGAACACACTGAGAGGATGTGTTTACACCTAATAGTTTGTTTCCTGATAAAGGTTAATAACGCTTCGTTTTTAGACTCGATGTCTGTTGCCTCGCCTCCCGGAATAAGAAAAAAATCATGGGGCGGATTATTTTGAAAAGAATAATCTGGACAAACTTTGAGATTATTGGCACACGTAATAATATTACCTGTCTAACTTACAGTAAAAATGTTCTCTGGTCCGCCAAAATATTTACCCCACGTGTTGATTATCTCCCATGGACCCACGAAATCCAGTTCTTCTGCACCTTGGAATAATATAAAACCGAAATTCATCTCAAATTTAGCCCCTGGTTTTTGTTATATAGTAAGTTTCGTGTTTCACAACACAATAGGATATTTGCCATATTCATGTATTGCCTTTACCATTTCAACATAATTTTCTGGTTTTACCGCAGAATGAATAGTGTTACTCGACATACAGATGAAGCCGCCGTTATATGCCGCTTGGCGCATGCATCTCTTTACGTCTTCTCTTACTTCCTGAACGCTTCCCCAGCTTAAAACGTATGAACAATCTACATTGCCTAACAAACAAACCTTTTTGCCGTACTTTTTTTTCACTTGCCCCAAATCCATACCGGCATTAGGGTCTATAGGGTGGAGTCCATTTATCCCGGTACCGATTATCATCTCAATAATCGGCATAATATTTCCATCGGTATGTTTCACGACATAGATGCCCCCACGATGTGTTTCATCTACCAGTGCTTTTAAACATGGGATCAAGTGCTGCCGACATTTTTCGGGAGAGACCATGGGACCGCGGGTTGTGGCGTAGTCTCCCGCAATCAAGATTATGTCTACCCCAACTTTAATACAATTTCGGATATATTTTTGGTAGTAAAGTGTAATTTTCTCTGCCAATATATCGATGAGATCAGGATTCCTATGGAAATCAGTAAAATGGTTGTTAGCTCCGCGCACATCATTGGCTACATCGAACGGGTCGGCAAATGTAGCAATGACGGCTTTTTTCCCTTTGTATTCTTTTACCAGTTCAATAAGTTTTTCATAACGCCACGTTTCATCAGGATCAGGGGGTTGCCACGTTTTTACTTCTTCTGCGGTTTCGAAAGCGGGTTTAACGGGATGTGCGATTAGTTCAGAAGTTAGTTGTCGGGTAACTCCCCATTGGTCCCTGAATATTGTGTCCTTACTATCGACATATTCGACCCTGTATCCCGGTAAAGAGCGGTCATCAACCAGTACGGCGTCCCAATCAAAATAATCGGCCACCCGGTAGCGCCCCGGATTTATTAGGCGTTTGACATTGCGGTCAAGTCCAATTTCAAAATGGGGCACTCTGTCCGGTGTTTTCAACTGCAAAGCCGTGAGTACCCTGTCGCATCCTGTCATACGTTTTTCCTGTATCCCCGCTGACGTTAATAAGGGTAATAATTTTTGGCAGTATTTATCATCGCCTGGAAATTGGCATCTTTAGTATCAGGTGGCACAGCACACCCATGACTAAGTATCAATCCGGTTCTCTTCCCGACGATATCGATGAGTTTCTTACAGTAATTACTCATTTCATCTACCGTCCCGTGAGAAGAAATAGATGGAGGTACATCACCCATAAAACAGGTATGTTCTCCCAGAATCTCCTTTGCCTTGAATATATTTGTAGTACTATCCAGTTCCACGATTACCATGCCTTTTGGTAATTCCTTAATGTAGGGCATATTCAATGACCAATCGGTGTCGAAGTGAAGTGTGGTTACGTAGCCAGCTTTCGCCCAGGCAAGCACCATCTTTTTGATATACGGCCAGACATACTTCTCGAAAATTTTCAGGTTATAATATTGACCGGAGCCTCTTTCGCAAGCCATCATAATCCCGGGGAGCCCACTTTCAGATGGTAGACCGACTGCCTGCATACAATCGATAGCATCTTGGGTCATATCGTCAACCATCGCATCGAGTGCTGCTTTGACCTTGTCTCCTCGCCGATATAAATCTAGAGTAAATTGCGGTAATGTACGCAACAGAGATAACGCCATTTGCGGATCGATCAACAAATGGCCTGCAATAACGGCCAGCCCGTTTTTCTTCCAGGTAGCTATACGACCAATATAATTTTCGGTCGCCGCCTTGGCGATTTCAGCGCGTCTTTCCATAACCGAAGCAGTTTTTTCGCCCTGCTTGATAAATCTCTGTACTCTGGAATTCTCCGGGGTTATGCTTTCCGCCTGTTTCACAGTTTTTTGTAGAAAACCACGCCAACCGAGATTAATGATCAGGTCATAATCCTCTGTGCTCATTAAAGGTTTTTCTTCATACTGGGGTGAGGATTCGTTAGAAATCAAATTACTTCTACCAGGATATCGGTAGCCGCCAAGAGAACCACGACCGGGATAAAAGGCCAGTGCTTCTTTATATAATGGAGCTCCGTAGGCCAGAGTTACAGCATCCCAGTTGCCGGTGGTTTTAGAAAGGGCTAATGTCTCCTGAAATCCCTCTTCAGCCAACGCAGGGTTATAAGCATCCGCAAGACTTCTGCCTTTGCGTCGGAACGGGTATTCTGAGTTAATGTGGGGAGCGACCGGAACACGGTCATATGGGGCTAACTTAACCGCCGCAATTATTCGCTCTTCGGCAGTCATGGTTTCTTTTACCATCAATTATTCTCCTATCTTCATGTTACTTTCTTATGGAACTGAATTATATTAGAGCGTGGATACGCGGCACTTTATTTATCAATTGACTGACATGTCAGTCAATTGATAAATCAGATTAACACAAGCATTTAAGAGTGTCAATGCTTAAAGAAAAGACAAAGACTAGATCACGGTTTTCATATTTTCGGAAGCTCAAATATATTAGTATGGGAGATGTGGAGAGCGAGTCTGCAGTTATAACCCGGTTTATTTAGATTGAAAATCGCAGAGGTCGTCTCGCTTGATCGAGGGCTAGAATACGAAAAAGAAAGGTGCAGCATTTCCTGATATGATTCAGGAATTTTGCACCTTTCTTTGTGACAAAGGAGGCAAATCCTCTATTTCCTTGAAATTACGGGCAGATCAATATAAGAGGCGTATCCCTGGTTGTGATATATAGTTTGTTTGGCCTTGACTGCAATCGAATCTTCCCACGGGTTATTTCCGGTATTCATATTACGCGTATAGCCGGGGAAACTGCTGCTTGTAATATCTAGGCGAATATGATGTCCCATTCTAAAGAGGTGGCTTGTGACGCCAAGGTTAATTTTATACTCATTTACTTCTTCGGGAACAACCAGCGCTGCATCATCAATAAAGATAGATTTCCTAAACCGGGCTCTAATACAACCATCGGCTATATTTAAAGCCTGTCCGTTGGGGAAGACATCAACTAGCTGTGCCATAAAATCAGTATCTTTGGCAGATGTAGCTGCAAATAAGTGCAGCAACAGCTCGCCGGTGACTTCAACATCATTATTCAATGATGCAGTGGTGAAGCAGAGAACATCACCGCGTCGTTCAATATGGATCTGATCTCTTGGACCTGGCATAAATCCCCAGGGATGATGTCGACCACCGGTGGTCGGCACGGGATTAAGGGGGTCGTAGACATAGGAGTCGGGATTCTCGGAATGCGGTCCGTGGTGGGATAAAGTCCCATCACCGGCAGCCGTATTAGCATGGCCCTGGCTATGTAGGAAAAATCTCTGGTGTTCTGTACCGGGCAGAGGCCATTCTTCCGCTGTGTGCCACCTTTTCTCACCCATTGTGAAATACAAGATAGCAGGAATCGCGATATCTAAGCCTTTTAAGTACTTGTCAAAGAACGCCAGGTGGTGAGCTGAAGCTTGGGCACCCGGGCCATAACTAAACCCACCAACCTGAGAAGCTGTCCCAAAATCCATATCACCGAGATAAGTATTGGGTTGTGAGATATGTTGCCAAGGACCCATCAGCAAATGTTGGTGCGTCTTCGCAAAATCCGAACCGCCACTTTGACGCATGCCAGTGAAGTTCTTGATGGTACTCCAAGAATTAATGTCAAACCAACCGCCGGTATTCAACACTGGTACTTTGACCAGTGAAAATGGCCAAAAAATCAGTGCTTCATAGGCTTTTGGCGGGTTAAACCCGCCAACTGTAGCGTTCCAATAATCCCGCATTATCGGAAAATTGAAATACGGGTTATCTTTTAGTGGAAGGAAGTTAAGCATTTCGGTAGGGTCTTGAAAACCCTTTGCAATCATTCGCCGCATATCGGAAACGTCTTGCCCCTTCTTTTCCAGTTTATCTGCAAAATCCTGACTGAGTTGCAATATCCAGTTCGCCAGAAAAGCAAGATAAGGAGGTCCTCCCGTCAAGGCTGGTTCGAATAAAATTCCACAAGGCGCAACATCCGGAGCAATGGCTTTTAAGTGGGGGGGGCTAATAACAGCCGCTGGCCATAGTACTCCGCCTTCATAGGAGGTACCTATCATTCCAATGTTACCATCACACCATGTCTGACTGGCAATCCATTCCACAGTGTCGTAAGCATCATTCATTCCTTGTGGGGTTACATGTTCACCTATTTGAAATTCACCACCAGAAGCGAACCTCCCCCTGGTGTCCTGTATAACCCAAGCGTAGCCGGCATAAACAGCATCTATAGCATCTATGTATACACTATTTTTTCTGAGTAGTTTATCGTAGGGTGTACGAGTGATAATTGCAGGGTATTTGCCATCCTGATTGGGGCGATATATATCACAACGCAAGATGGTTCCATCCCTCATTTCCATAGCCACATTTCTGTCGGCGCGCATTGAAGTAATCATTACTTTAGCCTCCCTTTATTTTTAATAACAGATAATGCATCAAGTTCGTTACCGCCAATGATTGTTGCGATGACATCGTTGTAAATATCATCAACTGAGCTAAAATATTTGTTCAGAGTAGCTATGTCTGTACCCATTTCCATAGCTAAGTCAAGCAAGGTAGTGTTGACAGAACCCTTTTGGAAAAAAACCGGAATTGCTGTTTGCACTACTTCCTCTTTTGTTACTAACACATAACTGTTAGCCAGCTTCGTGCCGGTATTTTTTGCTGTCTTCATCTCTAACCCGCTTCTATTACGGAATAACCTTCATCGACCTTAATTTTCCAATGTGTTCATCAGTATAATTAAGTTCTTTGAGTATTTCTTGGGTGTGTTCCCCAAGTAGAGGGGCTGTACTCTGGATACTGCTGGGTGTTTCGCTCAATTGAAACATCGTCTTTACTTGTTTCATCTTTCCTTTAGCGATCGGTTCGTAAGCTTCAGCTAATAAGCCATTCTGTAAAACAAGGTCTAATGTGGGAATGCTCTCAAAATCATTAATAGGTGAGGCTGGAACTCTGTGGCTATACATTTTAGATAGCCATTCTTCGGCTGAGTGTTGTGTAAATACTTCATTGAAGATCGAAGTTAAAGTCTCGCTGTTGTGTATTCTAGCTGATGTAGTGTTATATAATTTGTTTGTTTTTAAATCGGGTTTGTTTACGGCATCACACAGATTCAGCCAAGATTCTTCATTGGTACAGTCAATCATGAGCCAACGGTCTTTCGTTTTATATAAATGGGTCGTGGCTGAAGGACCTAAATAGTCTGGTCCAGCCCAAATTTGTTCGGGACGATTTGCATAAAATACAAAAGTATCGGGTTGTACTGATAAAGCGCCATCCAGCAGAGTGGTTTTCACATGCTGCCCTTTTCCGGTTCTAGCCCGCACAAACAGTGCTGCCATGATCGCAAAAGTGTGCAACGTAGTAGTAGCGACATCCACTTCGGCATGACTCAGATCAACGGGTGATTGCTGTTTGTATCCCTGGCTTGCCATAATTCCGCTTTCCGCTTGCAATACCGGATCAAAACCGGCTTTGCCACCGTAAGGGCCGTCGTCTCCCCAAGCTGATTCCGAAGAGTACACAAGTCTGGGATTTATCTTATTCAGAGTTTCGTAGTCAAGCTCAAGTTTCTTCGCTACCGAAGCCCGGTAATTATGCGCAACCACATCCGCACCTTTCACCAGTTTTCGGACAATTTCCTTGCCTTCTTCTTGTTTCAGGTCTATTACCATTCCCCGCTTGCTAACATTCCAGACAATGAAATTACCGATCTGAGAGCGGAATGAATCACCATCAAAGGACTCTATTTTTATCACGTCGGCACCAAGGTCACCTAGAAACCTAATCGCATAAGAACCGGCAATAGCGGTAGTGAAATCCAATACTTTAATTCCATCAAGTACGTTGCTCATCTTTACTCCTTTTGATACACTATTATTTCTGATTTACTAAATCACAGCACTCTTACGCAGCGTTGTTATTTCAGCCGGCGTGTAACCAAGAGTGCGTAGTATTTCTTCACTATTTTGTCCAAGTCTTGGACTGGGTCCTTTTATTGAAGCAGGAGTTGTTGCCATTTCAATCATAGGACCCATTTGCCTCACTTTGCCCACATTGGGATCATCAAGTTCAATCACCTTTTTCAGATGAACAACCTGCGGGTGATTTACAAACTCTTCAACTGTCCTGACTGAAGCGCAAGGTACATCATTTTGTTCCAGAATTTTGAGGACTTCATCTCTTGTGTATTGTTTCACCCAATCACCAATTATAATTTCGAGTGCTTTGCGGTGGTCACGGTTCAATACTCCCCACGGCAGGTTGGCAAATCTGGGGTCGGATACCAATAGTTCTTGTTCCATGGCAATAAACAGCTTGCCACAAAAAGCAGGCGCTCCGGCCGCAATCTGTATCCAGCCATCCTTTGCCGGATAAATTCGATATGTGGGGGCATGGCCATAAGGGGTGGTAAGATCCCTGATAGCCTGTGTCATTTTCTCGCCCCAGGTACCTCCAATGGGCAAATTTACCACTTCCACTTTCTGGCCGCGGCCTGTGTTTTCCCGATAGTAGAGAGCTGCCGTAACACCGATAGCCCCGTTATGAGCAGCCGAAAAGGCACCAAATGGCATGGTAATGAACATCGGGGATGGGGTAAAATTTGCCTGATTAGCTATTACTCCGCTGTATGCCATCCCCAGATAAGGGGATCCCGGTTTGTCAGCCATAGGGCCATTTTCTCCCCAGGAAGATATTGAACAAAGGATCAACTTCGGGTATTTCTGCATCAGAGTTTCATATTTGATTCCGAGGTTTTTATTCTGTTCAGAGTTGTAATCGATCACCAGGATATCCGTCTGCTGAATTAGTTTATCAAAGATCGCATGAGCTGCTTTTTTTGTTAAGTCAATTTTAAGACTCTTCTTTCCCCTGTTAATGACCACAAAGCCGGGCGAGTTACGATAAACATCCCCATCTAAAGGTTCCATTTTTACGACCTCCGCTCCCAGGTCGCATAACATCATAGATAGATAAGGACCGGTAATACCCGTCGAGAGTTCCAGAATCTTAATCCCTTCAAATGCTGTTGTCATTACTTACTCCTTTTTACAGTATTTAGAATTTGTATCACCCATGCGGGTAATACTGTTTAGCCGTATTGATCATAGCTTTGAAATTATCAAATTTCGTATCTGGGGGTTGTTCACATCCCGTGCTCAGTATGAAACCTGTGTTTTTACCTACGATATCAATAAGTTTCTTACAATAAGCTTCCATCTCCTGTGGAGTTCCCAGGGCGGATAGCTGGGCAGGAACATCACCCATAATACACAGGTGGTCTTTCAGAATTTCTTTAGCTTTGAAGATATCGGTAGTCCCGTCCAGTTCGACGATGGCACTATGTTTGGGTAACTGCAGAAGATATGGCATGTTCAGCGTCCAGTTAGTATCGAAATGCAGAGTTGTAATATACCCGGCAGCATGCCATGTCTCTACCAGCTTCTTGATATGAGGCCACACGAATTGTTCAAAGTTTTTCAGGCTCATATAAGAGCCTGAGCCTCTCTCACATGACATCAAAATGCCGGGAATGCCATACGGATGATCCTCTTTAGCTTCTCTGGCAGCAGCTAGGTAATCAGCAGCGAACTCCTCCGTCCACAGGCTAAGGACGGCTTTCACTTTCTCCGGACGGCGGTATAAATCAAGGCTGAATTGCGGGAGCGTCCGCAGCAATGAAAGAGCCATCTGCGGATCCATCCCGCTAAATCCACAGAGACAAACACCGCCTTTCTTCTCCAGGAGTGCTCTTTGCCTGATATATTCCGCTGTGGCTGCTTTACCTCTGGAGATGCGGACATCCACCGGAGGAGGCGTTTTACCGGTGAGACGCTGGTCGTTATCCTCCATAAATTTTTTCCAACCGACCCGAATAATCTCATCATAGTCCGCCGGGGTGATGACCTCCTTTTCAGTGAACTGAGGAGAAGAATCATCGGAGACATGTTTGTCCAGCCCGGAATATCTCAGAGAGCTGTAATACCAGCGGAAGAAATGATACACAGGGCTTTCAGGAGGCAGGGCAGGTGTCATTGCGAGTTGCGGCAAGCCGTCCCATCCTCCCACCTCATCATACATGTCCAGTAAAGCTTGGAAACCGTCAACACCCCGCGCTTTGCCCTGGTAGACATCATTCAAGCTGATACCTTTATGAGCTAAAGGAAAGGAGGTGCTTAATAAAGGGGCTACCGGCACGCGGTCGTACGGCTCCAGATTTATCGCGGCTAATATACGTTGTTTCGGGGTCATCGTTTCTTTTATCATAATTCTCCAGTTGGTTTTTTCATGGTTAAACCAAATCCAATACTTCTCATCTCACATTCAAGTGTGAATGTGGTGTTAATTCTAAAACAAGGAAACTCTTTTGTCAATAGTATTGATTTATGACATTTTTCATATGATGCTTACGTATATTGAGGCTGCGTTGAATTAGGTATGCTTAAACTTGTCGTTTACAACGTATAAGAAACGCACTATAATGGCATTTGACATACAAAGGAGAATGCTAGTGATAAAAACTCAAATCCGTACTTTCAGTAAAGATGGCATACTCGTTCAACAAAGAAGGAATCTAATTATCAATGAAGCTATGCGCGTGTTTTCCAAGAACGGTTATGATCGGACTAATATGACTGAAATCGCAGAAGCGTTGGGCATGACAAGGGGTTTTCTCTATCATTACTTGGGGTCTAAGGAAGATATTTTAAAAATGATAATAAATGGAACCGTTGAGAACCAGAGGTTAGGCTTAGAGGTTTCAACTAGTGCATTGGAATCCATAGATCCCGCTGAGGCTTTATTGCTAGGCATTGAGAAATTTATTTTAGGTATTGACCAGAATTCTGATGGGTATATATTCATCAATCATGTTATGGTAAACCTTCCCTCAGAATATCGGGAATATGTCTTTAAATCAGAGAAAAGAGTAATTGTTTTATTTGAGAATATATTGTCACGGGGTAAAGAATCTGGACAATTTAAAGTTGACGACACTTTTGCTATAGCACATACAATTCTCGTTTTAAGTGCTGCCTGGGCTCACAGACGTTGGATGCTCGGCAAACGTTATACGGTCAAAACCTACATAAAAGAAGTGCAAAAACAAATATTTCAGATGACCGGATATTCGTAGTAGTATCAGCTAGCATCCTCGAAGTTGTTGCAATCAAATATCTGTAAGCATTGCTGGAATGAACGAATGTTTTGCTTTACCCTTTAATTTGATGTGGGGCATATCAAGGTGCGCCTTATCCAAATTGCGCGATTCTAATAGATGATTTCTTCGATTACCAATTCGGCAATTTCATCATCGGTCATACCTAGAATCCCCTTAAAGATCTCCTCGTTATGTTCACCAATTAGTGGGGCACGTCTGGTTTCAGCGGGAGTCTCGGATAACAATGCCGGCTGCCTGGGTGCGTGTATCTTCCCGATTTCCGGGTGGTCCAATTCAACATAAAATTTACGGGCTTTAAGATGTTCGTCGTTCTCCAAGAAATCAGCCGGAGATGGCAGGTAACCCGCGCCGATACCGGCTTTTTGCAGTTTGAACATCAGGTCTTTATCATCTTGGGTAGCAGTCCATGTGAGGATGTCTCTCTCTAGCTCATCTTCATTGGCTTTCCGGTTTTCAAAGGTGGCATATTTGGGATCGTTCGCCCACGGCGGATTTCCGGCTACCCTGCCGAGCGCCAACCATTCTTCATTGTTGTTGACGCTCAAAGCAATATAACGGTTATCCCCCTTACAGCGGAAAAGACCGTGAGGCGAGGCATAATTATCCCGATTACCATCCCGGATCGGCACCCGCTGATTTACTTCGTAGTCGAGTATCTGAGGGAGGACATACTGCAAACCACCCTGATGCTGCGCAATATCCAGGTATTGCCCTTTTCCTGTCCGCCGTTTGTAATCTATGGCCGTCAGCAAGGTTAAGGCATTAAAACGGGGCGCTACAAAATCGGTATAGTAGCCAATCTCTGAAGGAGGCCGGTCAGGCCATCCGGAAATTTCGGTCACGCCAGATATGGCGGATAGGAGGTCTCCATAACCGGGCAGTATTGACCAGGGACCGCTCTGCCCCATCATGCTGGAACTGAGCATGATTACGCCCGGATTAATTTCCTTACAAACATCATACCCCAAGCCCATTTCTTTCATCGAGCCGCCGGCAAAGTTCTCGGTGACGATGTCCGCCCATTTTATGAACCGCTTTGCCAATTCTTTTCCTTTAGGCTTGGATATATTAATGGTTACACTATATTTGCTTGTATTAATGGTATTAAAGACCCCGCCACGGTTGGGACCGGGAATATTATCTTTAAAGGGAGGCTGGATGCGCCACGTATCGAGCCTGGCCTTACTCTCGATTTTTACCACCGTTGCTCCATAATCGGCCAGTACCCTGGTGGTAGTTGGTCCGGTCCAGACCCAGCAGAAGTCTGCCACTTTCAACCCTTTTAACGGTAAATCAGTCATTTTCATTCTCCTCTTCTAAATCACTCCAGCTTTCCGAAGGTTACCTAACTCTGCCTTCGAAAAACCAAGTTCTTTTTCGTAAACCTCTCGGTTATGTTCCCCGATTAGCGGGGCGCGGCGAGAGATCTGAGGCGGGTTTAGAGTATTATTCGACCACTTGCCGGGATAGGTAATCTTTTTACCGAGTTCAGGATGTTCTATTTCGATCCAGAAATCCCTAGCTGCTAGTTGAGGGCTTTCACGCACATCTTTCGCCGTGACAATGGCATAAAGCATGATGCGGTATTTTACAGCGCCTTCCATAATCTGGGCTTTGGTCTTGGTTTTAAAGAAGGCGATTGTTTCGGCTTCCAAACGATCGATGATCTCCTGTATAGTGTGATAGTGGCTAAAATTCATCCAATCAAAGTTCTTTAACCAATCACTAGCCATACCCTCTGAAGCCATCCAGTTTACGAGAGGGATGCTATGACGCTTAGCATTAGGCCCACCGGTATAGCTCCACATGACGTAGCCGTCCTGACATGGCCAGATATGTTTTACTTTGACCGAGAAAAGCGTAATACCTCTTACTTGGCTGATTTTATTCAAATCATAAAGCCATGGTGTGGTGAAGTTCATGCATTCCTGTATGGAAATATCAACTTGTTGGCCTCGACCGGTGGAATGGCGGCTATACAGCGCGATGAGAGCCCCAACAACCCCTTCCGTTCCAGCGTGGTAATAACACTGGAACCCTTGGCTGATGCGCACGGGCACGCGATCAATATCACCCATGGTTTGTAAGTAAGTGCCTGCCCCCATTGCCCACTCGACCATGTCCGGACCTTTAAAATTTTTGTAAGGTCCGGTTTGTCCAAATGGTGTAATTGAGACCATAATTAAGGCAGGATTAATCTTTTTCAAGTCCTGGTAACCTAACCCTAGTTTGTCCATATAACCTACCGGAAAAGATTCAAGTAAGAAATCCGTCTTCTTCACCAATTTCTTTAGAATTTCCTGTCCAGATAGTTTCTCAATGTCTAGAGTAATACCACGCTTGCTTGTATTCATCGCCCACCAGAATAGGCTCTTGTTAGGGTCATTTTCATCATGATAAAAAGGTCCTATCCTACGGGTGTCGTCACCTCCGGGCTTCTCAATCTTTAAGACGTCAGCTCCCAAATCTCCCATCAGTTTGCCACACAGCAAGGCTTTTTCGTCTGTCAAATCCAGGATACGATATGGGCTAAGCATTCCTTCGTTTTTTTCAGCCATTTACTCTCCTTTACCATTGATTATTACGTGACGATTATACTTACTCGTAGTAATTTAAAATCAAGTTTAAACATCCGTTTATTGACAACATTTTTACATACTTAGAGGTTAAACGTAAAGTAAGATGCTTTTCGCCTTTAGCCAAATTAGGTTTAACCAATGGGCAATCTTTTGGCTGGTCGATTATTAATATTAAAATTGTATTATATTTTGCATAAAGTAGTGATAAAATATATACATATCAGTGGGGTAGGTTGACATAAAGTTAGGAAGGTAAATAATGGATAACTTATATAATAAGACTGGGGTCTGTAGTTCGAATCTACAAAGGCCCACCATCTTCCCCACCCACACCGGTTTTTCACAAATTCTAAATACTAAACACAAAATCCGAAACCAATTACAAACTTTTTTAGCAAGTGAAACAGAAGTATAGTCACGTAGTCGTTCTTAGTATTTACTAATATGTCAATGTTGATTGTAATATAAATTTGTGGTTTTATAATAACATGATGTCTAGCTATATGCCTGGCGCGAGGTGGACTCGCACTGACGGAACATCAGAACCGGCTACTAAATATGAATATAAACTCGCCGTAATATTATTAGTTCAAGCCCGAGTTTGTATAAGGGCGAATATAAAGAACACTATTTACTTGATGTGGATGATCTCAAGCTTGACCCGAACTTAGGATCATAGATCAACAGGGCTACACTCGGCGTTTACATCGTGGTATACTTTCCGTGTTATTGGTACATCGGTGTGGCCGAGCACGCGACTTACTTTTTAACATTACTATCATGATACAATGTAAGTCACAAAATAGTGTCTCAATTAATGGGAAAATAAATGAATACCCCGGGACAAAAATACATTTTAGCCATCGATGAAGGCACCACCGGAACCATGTCTCTGGTCATTGATAAAGCCGGAAGGGTGGTTTCAAAGGTCTATCAACCGGTTAATATTTTTTACCCCCAACCCGGTTGGGTAGAACAGGATGCGATCGAGCTTTATCAAAAAGCCATAAACGGAGCGAAAGAGGCGATTCTGAAGGCCGGGACAACAGCTTCGCATATTAAAGGTTTAGGTATTTCCAACCAGAGAGAAACCACCGTTGTCTGGGACCGCCGTAGCGGCATACCGGTGATGAATGCCATCGGGTGGCAATGCCGGCGCACTGCCCCAATATGTGAGGAACTGAAAAAGAAAGGTTTAAGTAAGCTGGTTCAACAGAAAACCGGGTTGGTTATCGACGCTTATTTTTCGGCGACCAAATTGCGTTGGATTTTAGACCATATTAAAGATGGACAGGTTCGCGCCGAACAAGGCGAATTGCTATTCGGGACGATCGATAGCTGGTTGGTTTGGAATTTAACCGGGAGAACCAACCACATCACCGATTATAGCAACGCTTCCCGCACGATGTTATTCAACATACACACCGGCGAATGGGATAAAGAGCTACTATCGATTTTTAACGTACCTGAGGCTGTATTACCGCGGGTGATGCCGACCAGCCAGATTTATAATATAACTGCGACCGGTATATTCGAGGAAGAACAAATCCCGATAGCCGCAATAGCGGGGGACCAGCAAGCAGCTCTTTTCGGACAGACATGTTTTGCGCCTGGAACTGCCAAAACTACCTACGGCACCGGAGCATTCATCCTTTTGAATACCGGAAATACGCCGGTCGATTCTAAAAATGGCTTGTTGACCACGGTGGCCTGGGGAGTAAATAACCGTATTGTTTATGCCTTGGAAGGCAGCGTTTTTGTTGCCGGTGCGGCTATCCAATGGCTTAGAGACGGGTTAAAAATCATCGGGAACTCCGCGGAAAGCGAAACTCTGGCTAATTCCGTACCGGATAACGGCGGGGTTTATATTGTGCCGGCTTTTACCGGCTTAGGGACTCCATATTGGGATATGTATGCGCGGGGGATCATTATCGGGCTCACCCGTGGGACCACCGGCGGACACATCGCGCGGGCGACCTTAGAAGCAATTGCCTATCAGGTTAGGGATGTTATTGCCGTGATGGAAAAAGAAGCTAAACTAAAGATAACATCTCTGCGGGTCGATGGCGGCGGAACGGCCAACGCATTATTAATGCAATTCCAGGCCGACATCTTAGGGATTCCAGTTCAAATTGCCGCCGTGCCGGATATCACAGCGATGGGCACGGGCTACCTGGCCGGGTTGGCGGTGGGCTTCTGGCATAATATGGACGAATTAATCCACAACAATTTAATTGTACGTACTTTCGAGCCTATAATGACTGGTACAAAAAAAGAATTGCTTTACCACAATTGGCGACGCGCGGTTGCCCGATCCTTGAACTGGGAAACAGACCATAAACCTGAACTGTAACTTAGATCGGGCCGTTTAACGGCAACTATGCCGGTGATAATCATTACTTCCGGACAATCACTTTCCGCCTTTACGGTGTATGTTCCAGCTTGAAGCAGTCAAGGAACCCAGCGTATTGCGCATTTTGAAAATTTTATTATACTGACTTTACCTTACCAAATGTCACAATTCTGTAATGTTTCATGTGTCTATTTTATAACTATTTCACGTTCCTTCATATATCATTCGTTATATAAATCATCTGTTTCGCAAGATACTACCGGAGTACTAATCAGGAGGCAACGAATGAAACACCAAAAGAATTCGTTTTTTAAGTTGGCACTAACTTTTATACTGTTAACATCTTTAATCGCTCTGGGAGCTTGTAAGGGCAAAACTACGACCACCACTACGACGACCCAGAAAACAACTACAACCTCGACTTCAACCACTGCTACCACTACGACAGCCGGTACGCCGATTACTGTTAATCTCGTTGCTCAGGGTATGGCTTTCGACAAGAGCACGATCATTGTAACGGCCGGCGCCAAAGTCATTCTTATTTTTAATAATAAGGATACGGGGATTCTCCATAACTTTGCGCTTTACACGAATTCCAGTGCTTCTCAATCGATATTCCAGGGACAGACAATCACCGGACCTAACACAATTACTTATACATTTACCGCACCCTCAACGACGGGGACATATTTCTTCCGGTGCGACGTCCACCCGACTCAAATGACCGGCAACTTTATCGTCCAATAAGAGAGTAATTTGATGCGAAAAATAAAACTCTTATTAATGTTCACGGCACTTGTCATGATAATCAGTCTGGTAGCGTGTACGGAGAAAGCTGCCGCACCAACAATTAATACCGGTGCGATCCCGCCGGAAATCACACAATACGCGGCTGATTGGCCTTTAGCCGGCAAAGATTACGCTAACACACGGGCGACTACCAGCTCTACGATCAACTCTGGTAATGTGAACACGCTCGGCGTTGCGTGGTCTGTCCCTATTCAGGGGACCGGCGGATTCGGTTCAGCCGCCGGAATAACCCCGATCATTCAGGGCAATAATGTCTATTTCCAGGATCTTGGTCTCGATGTCTATTCTATCGATAAGACCACTGGAAAACTGAACTGGTATACCCCATTTAATGCAACCGATATCGGGCCGACCGGCACCGGGGTTGCTTACGGCAAAGTGTTTGTATCACTGGATCCATTCAACACGGCCGCCCTGGATGCAAAAACCGGCAAACTACTCTGGAGCCAGCCTATCTCTAACAACCCGATAATTGGCATAGACTTCCAACCTGTCCCATATAACAATACTGTTTACACGTCCAGTGTCCCCGGCAGCAGTAACCAATCGTTCTATCGAGGGGGTGCTTACGGTACTTTGTATGCTCTTGACCAACTGACGGGGAAAATTAACTGGGGTTGGAGCACCGTCGACGACCCGAAAACTTTCTGGGGACATCCGGAAATCAATAGCGGCGGTGGTGCCTGGTATCCCCCGGCAATCGATACTAAAACAGGTATTTCATACTGGGGTATCGGTAATGCCGGCCCATTAGCCGGTACCGCGGATTATCCAAATGGATCCAGCCGCCCTGGTCCGAATCTCTATACCGCATCCATTGTTGCAATAAACAGCAGCACCGGAAAATTGCAATGGTTCTTCCAACCTCAACCGCATGATATCAATGACTACGACCTGCAGATATCCCCAATCCTGGCAAGTGCGAATTATAACGGGGTACAGCAAGATATCGTGATTGCGGCGGGTAAGATGGGCAATGTGTATGCCTTCAACCGTCAAACCGGGGCACTACTTTGGCAATGTGTGGTCGGGAAACACCAGAATGACCTTTTGTTATCACATAATCCCCCAACCGGCCAAACGATCGAAGTATTCCCGGGAATCTTCGGTGGTGTTGAAACCCCCATGGCTTATGCCGACGGTGTGGTTTACGTAGCCACGGAAAATCTATCTACCAGCTATTCCGCCACGGGAATCGGGGGACTCGGCGCGTTCAGTTCCGGAACAGGAAACTTAACCGCAATCGACGTTAATCTCGGCCGTGTGATATGGGACGTTACACTGCCTGGTAACAACTTCGGTGGTGCGACCGTAGTAAATGATCTGGTATTCACCGCAACCTCTGACGGTACCATTTATACTTTCAAACGAGCTGACGGCACCAAAGTCTGGACATACCAAGCGCCGGCAGGCATCAATGCTTTCCCGGCTGTGGCCGGAGACACGATCGTGTGGCCCTGTGGTAGCGGCGGAGCCCCGTCTTTAATCGCTTTGAAACTAGGTGCGAAGACTCCAATCGTAAATATCTGCAGACCCGATGACGGCAATACCATACCTTCAGGGGATGTTACCGTGGTGGCCGCAGCTTTCAACATTAACCTGGTGAATAAACTGGGTCAGGCAAATGTCGCGGGTGAAGGGCATCTCCATTATTTCCTGGA
>Ga0209777_10001637_pt1 | contig 31638 bp, 31 predicted proteins | sample FrelakmetHBP12HB_FD_187147 | JGI IMG/M metagenome (GOLD analysis project Ga0209777, IMG submission 187147) | Freshwater lake sediment microbial communities from the University of Notre Dame, USA, for methane emissions studies -HBP12 HB (SPAdes)... | ecosystem: Environmental > Aquatic >... | reverse complement strand
TATCCGCTTGCAGGTAGTAATTAGAGGAAGGGGATAGCGATGGCTAAAAAGAAATCTGGAGTGAAGAAAATCACCAGGCGCGAATTCATTGCCGGCGGGGGCGCCGTTCTCGCTTTTGGCGCGGCATCCAACCTGGCCGCCTGTATACCCGCTGCCACTAAAAAGGCAGCTCAACCGACACTGGAAGGTGTTCCTGTGTCCGCACTGATTGTGCCTGACCCAAATATCTGCGCCGGTTGCGGTGTCTGCGGACTTATGTGTGCCTTCTATCACGAAAAAGAATACGGACATTCACTGGCGCGCAATGAATTGGTACGCGACCCATTTAATGCCGCCTATACGTTCCATGTCTGCCAGCAGTGTAAATCTCCTAACTGCTATTTCGCCTGTCCAAAGAAAGATGTGGCCTTGTGTGTTGACAAAAAGACCGGGGTGAAATATGTGAATACCGCTGAATGCCTGGGCTGCGGTAGTTGCTCCGATGCCTGTCCGTTCACCCCTTCCCGCGCCAATGTGCAGCCGGTTAAGAAAGTCTCCTTTAAATGCGACCTGTGCCGCGGGCGGAAAGACGGGCCTATCTGTGTGGAATACTGCACGATGCACGCCCTGCGGAAGGTATCCGGAAAGGAGAGGGGGTAGACATGGGCACATACGGCTGGACCGGCAAAATACTCTGGGTCGACCTGACCACAAAGAAAATCACCTCCGTTCCCACTTCCAATTATGAACCGGAGAAGTACCTGGGCGGTGTTGGTTTGAATACCAAGGTATTCTGGGAAATGGGGTGCCCTACAGTAGATGCTTTTGATTCCGATAACCCCCTCCTTATTTCTGTGGGACCGTTGACCGGGACTGCGGGACCTTTCAGCCGGGCGGAAGTCAGCGGCATAGCTCCCCAGTCCTATCCACAGGAAACCTTCACCTATTCCGGGGTCGGGGGAAAAATACCCTCTGAAATCAAGTATGCCGGGTATGATGGACTGGTGATTGTCGGTAAATCAGACAAACCGGTCTATCTCTCTATTTTAAATGATGTTGTGAAGCTTGAGGACGCAAAATCTCTGTGGGGTCTGGATACTTTCGAAACACAGAAATCCTTAATGAAGAAGCATTCTAATGCTGCTGTTCTCACGATTGGACCAGCAGGAGAGAATTTGTGCCGCGTGGCGATTATCCTTAACGAAACCGCCAGCGCCGCAGGGCAAGGCGGGTACGGTGCAGTCATGGGTTCCAAGAACCTCAAGGCCATCGTTGTCAAAGGCACCGGTACATTGAAGGTAGCCAGGCCTGATGTATTGATGAAGCTCCAGCAAGAGCGGATGGACGCTAAGGAATGGCTGGTGGGTGGAGCGCAATCCTGGGGCAGATACCCATTATGCAAAGGCGACATTGCTGCAGACATGCGTGCATACCATCTCAAGCGTATGGCGGGATGCCACGGTTGCACCTATCAGTGTATGGGCTTTTATGATATTCCGGGGATCGGAAAAGGGGCTCAGATGTGCGTTGAAGCCTGGTACGGGTGGTACAGCGGCGGCAGTTCGGAAGGGTACTGGGAGGGCAATATCTTATCTCAGAAACTGGGTATCAATAACTACGAACTGTTTGGAATTATGGCCTGGCTGCGTGCCGTGCAGTATGGCATCGTGGACAAAAAAAAGCTGGGGTTGACTTCCATCCCCATGATTGATCATGCTGGCAAACCCCAATTAGGCGGGCAAAAAATCCATCATGATTTTCTGACCGAGCTGCTCAATGGCATGGCAAGCGGCAAGAGCATTCTTTCCAAAGGCACCGCCAGGGCAGCAGAGAGTCTGGGGCCGGCCGCCCGAAGGGTTTTTAACGGAATATTCCCGGCATGGGGTTATATGCAGCACCACATCGAAAACGTCGGGTCGGCATTGCACTGGGCCATGGATACCCGCGACCCCTATTCTTCCTGTCACGACTATTCATCTGGCTTCGGACTCTTTCCTCAGATTGCCTCCCACTTTGGCTTGCCCGGAGGCGACATGGCCGGCGGCAAGAAGATGGTTTATGACCGAACAGAATATCAGACCGCTTGGGTGCAGAACCACCAGAGCATCAAGAACTCTATGCCGATCTGCGAATATGCAAGCATGCCTTACAGCTTCTTTCATCCACCGGCTATGGACATCCGCATTTTTGAATCCAGCATGCTTTCCGCTATTACCGGCGTCGACTATTCCGTGGATAAGTTGTGGGAAACCGGCGATCGAATCTATACCTTGCGGCGTGCCGTGGCGGTAATGCGGGAGAACCGAACCCGTGCCGAAGATGACCTGAGTCCTATCTGGTTCGAGAGGCTGGTTGGTGGGGCTGAGTCTCTGGCGGCGCCTCTGGATAGGACGAAATGGGAGGCATTAAAAGACAGGTTCTACGCGGCCCGCGGTTGGAACCCTACTAACGGCAGACCGACCAGAGCCAAGCTCGAACACCTGGGCATGAAGGGAGTAGCTGACAAATTGCAAAGCGCCGGCAGGCTGGGTTAGGATGAACGGAGTTGGGAACCGAGTTGACGGATGTGACTAAATCAGATTGCTCAAGTGGCCCACTCGACGTGGCGAAACAGCGCTGCACCGATTTCCATCGTTATGTTTTACTTCAACCCGTAACTCTTAGAATTTCATTTTAGTGAACCTATCTAGTGTACGGGAAAGCGACAAACGAAGCAAGCGGGCCGGATCCTTTTCTGGAAACGGTCACTATCTGCCATATATTCGCTGTTTTCCGTTGCTTGGAACAAGTTATGATACGATCTCCATATATTCAATTGGGTACGTGATTTTCGCCAATGGTCCTCGGTTCTGGGTGTGGCTTATTGTGGCGGCCTATGAATGAATCCAGAATAAAAGAGCGAAAGCAGGCATTTCTTAGATGGGCTGAAACGGTCCAGCCCCGGTCTCCAGTATTAGTCTTACCGTCAACCGGATCCGCCCTACTTCACCGATCCTGCTACGAGACCCTTCAAGAGATGGCGCCGGAAGCAATAGTACAAGATGACAGGTGGGATGGAATAGAGGACGGACTCGGCCATGAGGATGTTCCACGGGGGATTGTCCGTTGCCAGGAAGTTGCCCATGCCCACAGGAATTGTAATATTCGTCTCTCCGGAGAGGAACAAGACGGCGTAAAGGTACTCATTCCAGGAATAGAGGAAGGCATAGGTGGCGATGGCAAACATGGAGGGAAGAATCAGGGGGAGATAGACATGAAAGAAAAGCTGCAGCGTCCCTGCTCCGTCGATATAGGCAGCCTCGTCGATCTGTGTGGGGATGGTTTTCCCGTAGTCCCAGAGGATCCAGACGGCATAAGGGGACGTAAAAGTGATCATGGCCAGGACCACGGAGATCTTCGTCCCAAGCAGGTCATAGTCTGCCATCAACTTGAAGAACGGGATCGATAGGAACGAGGACGGGATAATGTACGTGAATAAGGCCATGCTGGAGACGAAACGGCTCCCCTTAAACCGGATCCTGGCCAGGGCAAAGCTTCCCAGCGTTCCCACAAAAAGAACGGCTGCTGTGGTCATAAGAGCGATGGCCACGCTGTTGAGAAGTTGCCTCCGGAACTCACTGACAAGGTAATTGGTCTGCTGGACAGTGGCAAGGTAATTGTCTAAGGTCGGATGGGCGACGTAAAGACTTGGTTTGAAAAGCTCACTTTCAGGGACGAGCGACAGGGTAACCATATGGTATACAGGAAAGAGGCTCCAGACCAGAATGGCGACACAGGCCCCGAAGAAAAGAAATTTTCGCCAGCCACGAAGGCGCATCTAAAAAACTCCTATTTCACCTTTTTGATCAGAATGAAAATAAACAGCAAAGTGATGGGAAGGGCGGTGACAAAGGCGCCCACTCCCCAATCGATCCTTCCCATTTGAAAAGTGTAGCGATAGGCCAGGGTTGCCAGCACATGGGTCGAATCCCCCGGAGATCCTCCTGTCATGATCTTGATGATCACGAAGTCTCCCAGTGTAAAGACCATGGAAAGGAGGCAGCAGATCAGCAAAAGGTTCTGAAGCATGGGGAACGTGATGAACCGAAACTTCTGGAGAGGCTGGGCTCCGTCAATATCACTTGCTTCATAGAGTTCTTTCGGGATTGCCCGTCGGCCTGCAACGAAAATGAGCGTCCAGAAAGGCAGGTATTTCCAGATGTGATAGACAATGGCTGCTCCAAGGGCCGTGGGCCGGCGGACCAGCCAGGGATAGCCCTCCAAACCGATATCGTTCAGGATCTTGTTCACGATCCCCCACTGGCCGTTGAGCATCCAGCGAAAGGACAGGATTCCGGGCAAAGATGGGATGGCCCAGGGAAGGAGAAATACACCCGCAAGAATTCTCACGAGCCAGTGGTCCATGTTAAAAAGCCCTGATAGGGTCAGGGCCAGAAACATCTTGACATTCACTGCGATCCCGACGAAAAGGACCGTGTTCCAGAGCGTCTGGATGAAGATCGGGTCTGAGAAGATGGCAGGATAGGTGGCCCAATCCATGCCCATGTAAATCTCGAAGAGCATGGGGTAGATCACGAGCACAAGAAAGATCAGAATGAGAGGAGCGCAGAAGACCAACCCGAGAAAGGTCTTCCTTCCCCAGCGTTCGTGATGTGGCGCAGCAATAGAAAGATTGCCCATGGTTGTACTCTGAGGCATGGGACTCACCCCCCCCGGGATGATGTCGATGACATGCGGCTCCAGGGATTCAAGGGGTCGAGGGTCCAAGGAAACCCTAAGATCTTCCCTGAACCCAGGAACCCTTGAACCTTTGAACCCTTTCTCTATTTACTTCCAGGAAGTGATTATCGTCCGGATTCGGCCTATGGCCTCATCTGCTGCTTTTTCATTGGTCCAATTCTCCGTGACAACCCTGGACATCGCTTTCCCCCAGACGTTTTCCGTATACACCTGGGAATAGGCCGGGTGGTAGCTATAGTAGAAAGCCCGCGTCTCCTTATTCAGGTGCTGATCCGTGGCCACTGGAACATGGGGGTCCTTCGGATCGTGGAAGAACGGGGCGGCGGCAACATCCTTGAAAGACGGGAACCAGCGACCATTCGACGCTGTCACATAGGCTGTGAAATTCTTGGTCCCCAGGATGTATCGGACGAACTTCCTGGCAAGCATCTGTTCCTTCGCATCCTTCGGGATGATGATCGGCTTCACGGAGATAAGGTACGGATAGCCTTTCCCGTCCACTGGGGATGTAGGCTGGAGAATGGAGCCGATCTTGTTGTAATAATTATCCTTGTTGGTGAAAAAGTGTGCCCCCGGAATCGAGATGGAGGGATTGGGCGTCATCACCACGGTCTTATTGTTGAAGTTGACGTTGTTGTCGGCGTCCGTCCAGGTCAAGGCATCCGGAGGGACATAGCCTTCTTTGTAGATGCTCGTGAAAAAGGCCAGGGTCTTTACGATGGCGTCCCGGTTCTTCGGCTCGGCTGCCACCACCTTTCCATCGGGAGCAAGGACCTCTCCCCGGAAGGCAAGGAGGTACTGTTCGAAGAAATAGAAGGTGTCGGTTGCGCGGCTGGAAGATGTCATCCCAATTCCGAAGAGCTTCCCGTACTTGGCGGGATCCTTCTTCCGGAGGTTCTCCTGCACTTTCTTCCAGAAGGCCCAGTGTTCGTTCCACGTCATTGGAATTTTCTTGGGATCGGGATCGAAGCCGGCCTCTTGAACCAGGTCCTTCCAGTAATGGCTTCCCAATGCCTGGGCCTCGATGGGGATAGAGTAATAACTCCATTTCTTTTCGGCGTTGTTCTGGAGCCAGGCCGTTTTCAGGTGGGATTCGATATAGCGCGGCTTCAGATCGTTGATGACATCAGTGACATCGGAGAGTTTCCCATCCCACGCAAATTTGGGAGCAATCTGCCAGTCCGTGAAAAAACAGAATGCCACGTCCGGAACACGACGCGCAATGAGGGCGCTGATGATCTTGGGGCCCAAGTCATCCTGGATGGTAAACGTCAGGTCAACATCGACGTTGTTGTCCCGGGCAAAATCTTCCGTAACCTTCTTAAACCCCTCGTCCTCTTCCTTGTAGTACCCCTTGTTCCACCAGACCGTCAGTTTGGGTTTGTCCGCTGCATGGGCCAGAGTGACCAATTCGGGTCCCATAAAGGCAAGTATCAAACCAAGAACAGCGATCCCATAAATCCCTCTTCCCATAAGACTTCGTTTCATCATCCTTACTCCTTTCGTTCTATGAATTAGGAATACTCTTTTAACCCTGCAAGGCAATGTATCAGTCTCTACATGAAATGTCAATACTTTTCGAGGGAGTGTCTTTTCCGAGGTAAGTTCCTGTGGACGGCCGGGGGAGAAGGTTGATAGTGGAATAAAGGGAGAACCCATTCTGCAGATTCTTTCACAACTCCAGGTTCCCCAGGGGGAGACGCCCCCTGGGGAAGGGAAGGGTCTATTCACTCAAAATGGCCACTGCTCTCAGCGGAGAACCTGTTCCGCCACGGATCTTTAGCGGAAGGGCGATGAAGGTAAACCGCTTTCCGATGAGCTTATCGAGGTTACAGAGGTTTTCAATGTGGGTGACCTGCCTCTCACAGCAAACGCTATGGCAAGGATAGGTCTTGTCGTACCACATGTCCGGACTTGCAGAATCGACGCCAAAATTGACGCATCCCTGGTCGATAATGAACTCTGTCGCCTCCCGATCCAGTCCCGGATAGTCGGTCATGTATTCGGGCTTGCCGTAGTATCGATCGTATTGGGCCGTGTAGAAAAGAATGGTGTCTCCCTTTCGAATGTCAAAATTCCATTTCTTCAGTTCACCTTCGATCTTCTTTCGACCGAATTGGGTTTTTTGAGGGATATCACTTACATCGAGACAGATGGCCGGAGTGATACAGTGATCAAGAGGAATCTGGTCCACAGAGGGCGCGTTCGGATCCCTCGACAGGTGGCTTACCGAATCGATATGGGTTGGACCGTGGTCACAGAGCAAGATCCCACGGGTTTCGTAAGAAAATCCCGTTCCCAGTTGTTTCTTGCACTCTTCGTGTGAAAGATGGGTCCAGATGACCGTTTTAAGATGCCCCGGGTAAACCGGCATCCCCTGATAAATCTCCTGGCTCAAATCGATAATCTTTCCTTTGAATGACATCTCTTTTCTCCTTTCTTATAGACAGAAGGATTACACAGATTACGGAAGCGAGATTACACAGATTTCAATCGGTGTGATCGGCGCTGGGCGATTAAGTCGCCTTCATGAGCTTAGCCAAGGCTCCGCTATTTACACTTGGAATCTTTTCTTTGGAGTCGAGCCCCTTCGACACCGTTCGCCCTGAGCCTGTCCTTCGACTTCGCTCAGGACATTCGGACGGAAAAGAACCGTTCGCCCTGAGCCTGTCGAAGGGTGCTCAGGACAGGCTTCAGGCGGAAGATCTCCGCCCCGGATCAAGTCCGGGGTCCTGCTCCCGCGAATGGTTGAGGGATTAGGCCAATTGACCATTTTGCAATGATCTTTCTGGTTAGATCTTTACTCCCAGACACCGGATGACTTCGTCGACACGGCAATTCAATTCTTCCAGGTTTCCGCAAAGACGGATCTGACCCTTCTCCATGATATAGGCCCGCAGGTTTTCACTCAAGCGCATGGCCATCTCCACGTGCTGCTCGACGAGGAGGATCGTCACTCCATCCCCCTGGAGTTTCTTGATGATCTCCATGATCTCATGAACGATCTTAGGAGCAAGCCCTTCACTCGGCTCGTCGATCAGCATCAGTCTCGGCCTGGCCATCAGCCCCCGTGCAATGGTGAGCATCTGCTGCTCTCCGCCGGAAAGTTTTCCTCCATCCTGTTTCAGCCTCTCCCTGAGGCGCGGAAAATAGTTGAAGACCATCTCAAACATCCGGTCCCTGTCTTTCGTTTTCCCTCGGACAAGGGATCCCAGCTTGAGGTTCTCATAGACGGTCAGGTTCGGAATCACTCTCCGGTCCTCGGGGATGAGAGAGATTCCCTTCCGGGCGATTTTATGGGGAGGCAGCCCTCCAATCGCTTCGTCCTGGAAGATCACCTTTCCATCCTTCGGGGGTTGGATTCCCATGATCGTTTTCATCGTCGTGGTTTTACCCACGCCGTTGCGGCCGAGGAGGACGACGATCTCCCCTTTCTTCACCTCCAGGGAGACGCCCTGCAGGATATGGCTGTACCCATAGTAGGTGTTCACATTTTCAAGACGGAGCATGAAAATTACCTTTCTCCGAGATAGACCCTTTGCACTTCTTCATTGTCGCTCACCTGCCGGGGGGTTCCTTCTGCGAGAACCTTTCCTTCGTTTAGAACGAGGACCTCATCTGAGATCCCCATTACCACGCTCATATCATGTTCCACGAGGACGATCGAGAGGCGAAGTGCCTTATTCAGTTTCTGGATGAGCTCGGCACACAGGTTTGTCTCGGCACAACTCATGCCTGCTGTCGGCTCATCGAGAAGCAGAACCTCAGGATGGGTGGCAAGGGTGATCCCGATCTCGAGATATCTTCTCTCACCATGGGAGAGCGTGGAGGCAAGCCAATTCCTCTTTTCGGTCAATTCAATCTGCTCCAGAATCTCAAGCGCTCGCTGGTTGACTTCCCGGAGGGAGTGGGTTGACTTCCAGAAATTGAACGAGGTCGCCCCAGACTGGGCAGCAATCCGGACGTTTTCGAAAACGGTGAGGCCCGGGAAGATATGAGTGATCTGATAGGTCTTCGTGATTCCCAACCGGGAAGTTTCATTCAGGGAAAGATGGGTAATCTCCTTGTCTCGAAAGAAGACCCTGCCACTCGTTGGGATATAGACCCCTGCGATGAGATTGAAGAGCGTCGTCTTCCCTGCTCCGTTGGGCCCGATGATCGATTTGAGCTGCCCCTGCTTGAGGTTGAAGTCGACTTGGTCGACCGCTCGGAGCCCCCCAAAGTATTTTGAAACCTTTTCCGTTTTTAAATACATGTGACGTTTTCTTTACATTTTTGGTGGGCCATGCCCACCCTACGTTCCCTGACGTTTCTCAAGATCTTTCCCATCATTCCAATCTTCCATCATTCCATTATTGATGATGTCGTAAAAAGTCGTCTCACCGGTGAACACCGGTGTCCAGTATTTTCATAACTACCTAAGATTACTGGATTCCGGCTTTCGCCGGAATGACGATTATTATCCCTTTTCGACTTTTTACGAATTCATCATTATTCCATTATTCCATTATTCTTCCCTTGCTCTCTCAGGATACCCTTCTCAGGAGTTCCGCCTCCCTTTTGAGTCTCGACATCTTACGAGCCGCGTATCGATCTCGAATGGTTCCCGTGATGCCGCCTGGAAAGAGAAGGATAATGAACACGAAGATGGCACCTACGAACAGTTCCCAGCGGGGGGTGTAGCGACTGATCGTATTTTGTAGAAAGAGAAAGACCCCTGCTCCCACCAGTGGTCCCAGAAAGGTTCCTTTCCCTCCCAGAATGGTCATCATGACCATCATTCCCGAAGTCAACCAGAAAAGGGTGATCAAGGGAACGTATCCGAGGTAGACGGTGTTCAAGGCGCCTGCCAATCCTGCATAAAAGGCGGAGATGACGAGTGAGAAGAATTTCACCAGGGTTGTATTGAAACCACAGGCTTTAGCCCTTTCCTCGTTCTCCCGGAAGGCCTGGAGGAGTTTTCCGAAAGGCGACTGGAGGAGTCGCCAGGTCAGGTAAAGCATGGCCGACATGATGATGAAGACAAAATAGTAAAGGGGGAGGGGTTTGTTAAGGGAAAACGAGAACAGATAGATGATGGGAATGTGGGTGAGCCCGTCCTCTCCTCTCGTGATCTGTTTCAAGGGAGAGAGGGCTAAGAAATAGAGCATCTGTCCGAAGGCAAGAGAGATCATGGCGAAATAGACACCGCGCTTTCGGATCGCCAGGGCTCCGATAAAGCAGGCAAGGAGCATCGAGGCGGCGACGCCAATCAATAGGCTTATCCAGATATTGACGTGCCAGTATCGCAGCGCCAGCCCACAACTGTAGGCCCCCAACCCAAAATAGGCAGCATGACCAAAAGAGAGAACCCCTGTATAGCCCAGAAGGAGATTAAATCCAAGCCCGAAGATACCCCAGATCAAAATCTCGGCTGCCAGAGGGGCCGACATAATATGAGGGAGGAAGAGAAGGACAAAGATCGTCCCCCACACGATCGTCGCCTTCGGCTTCGATTCCACATCCTGCAGGATGTCAGATTGAATCTGTTTCTTTTCCATTATCTGCGATTCGCTGATTACACCGATTCAAAAAACGAGATTACACCGATTCTTCTTTTCCTGCTTTCTGCTTTCTGCCTTCTATTCTCTACCGATTTCCCCGAAAAGCCCTCTCGGCCGAACCAGCAGGATGACCGCCATACAGAAATACATCGACACCGTCGCATACTCTCCCGCAATGAAAGAAGTGATTGCGACGACCAGCCCGATGAATAGGCCACCTACTATGGCGCCGCCCAAACTACCGAGACCTCCGACAACCGTAACCACAAAGGCAACCATTGTCATATCGACCCCCATATCTGGGGTGGCGGCCATCATGGGGACGGAGATTGCCCCGGCAAGAGCAGCGAGGCCAATTCCGATGGCGAAACCGGTGGTCCAGATGCGCGAGACGTTCACGCCCAGGACCTGAACCATGAGACTATCCCGTGTTGAAGCCCGAATGATCATACCCAGGTCGCTCTTCTTCAGGAAGAGCCACAGGGAAGTCATAATGACCAGGGTGAAAAGAATGATGAAGAGGCGGTAGTTCGGAAGGATCAGGGAACCCAGGAGGGTGGCGCCGCTCAGGGACGACGGATAGTTGACCGGCTTTCCGATGAGTCCGAAAATGATCTTGATCAGATCCGGGATCGCAACGGAAAGCCCGAAGGTCAAGAGAAGGGGCAATAGGGGGTCCTTCCCATAGAGGGGTTTCAGCAGAACGAATTCGACAAGGCCGCCAATCAGACCGATGATGATGATGGCGCTGAGAATGCCGATCAGGAAACTGTCGGAGAGGGAGACAGAAACAAAGACGGCATAAGCACCCAGCATCGCGAAGGTCCCATGGGCAAAGTTGACGACGTCGAGAAGGCCGTAGATGATCGAGAGCCCGCTTGCCAGGAGAACATAAATGGAACCCAGGGCCAGCCCGAAAAAGAGCTGCAACGCAATCACGTTCCACGGCACATCAAAAAGCATAAAAAAACCTCTGTGGGGAGATGGGGAGATAGGGAATTGGGGAATTTGAACTCCCCATCTCCCCATCTCCCTAAGTCCCTAAGTGGCAGTGCTCATTTCGGTAGCTTCACATTGATGAAGGGAAGTTTCTTCGCATTGTTTTCACAGGACATGATGATGTTTTCTCCCGGGACCTCGGCAACGATATCCGCCAGATCCCAATCCTTTGCCCTTCTTCCCTTTCCTTTGACGATCAGATAGCTCTGGACCCTTTGGTGGTCACAGGCCCGGACATACTCGGGGCCCTTGGTCAATTCGTATTTCAGACCCTCCATGGCAGTCATGATCTTTGCTTTGTCGGCCACGGTGCCCGCCTTTTCAACGGCCATGAAGAGCACATTCGTTGCGACGTAACCGGATTCGCCATCCTGCTCAATGGGCTGACCATATCGTTTCATGTAGTTGTCCATGAATTTCTTGCTTGTGGGATACTTGTCGCGGAGTTTCCAGAAGAAGGTCTTTCCGCCAAAGATATTGTCATCGTAGGCCGCTCCCAGTTCCTTGATCGTGTGCATCGCCGTCTTCGTGCAGACAATCTTCATCTTCTTAGTGAGCCCCAGCTCACTGGCCTGCTTGATCGCAGCGGTCTGATCGGCCCCAAGATTATTCATGACGATAAAGTCAGGGTTGGCTGCCATGATCTTGGCAAAGTACGTCGAGAAATCCGTCGCACCCAGAGGAGCATAGGCATTGCCTAAAAAGTTTGCTCCCATCTGCTCGCTCTGCCAGATCCACCCTTCGAGTAGGCTCTGGCCCCATCGATAATCGGCCGTGAGTGAGTACCATTTCTTCCCCAGGTTCTCAAAAGCATATTTCGATACGGCCAATGCAGCCATGTAGGGAATGACCATGAATCCAGCGCTATACTTGCACTGATCCGCTCCAAGGACCATATCCGACTGACAATAGGCTACGAAGGGAATCTGGTTCTTACAGGCGAACTCACTGATGGCAAGGGAGAGAGCACCGGAGAGGGTTCCTCCGATAAAGTCGCACTTCTCTTCTTCGAGAAATTCTTTTGCCCTCCGGAGGGCGACCGCACCGTTGAGCTGATCATCCCGATGGACCCAGGCGATCTTTCGCCCAAGAAGTCCTCCCTTTGCATTCCACTCTTCAACAGCCATTTCCGTTGCCCGGACCTGGTCAGCCCCAAGCACCGAGTAGACCCCTGTCAACGGATGCATCGTTCCATACTTGATGGGAGGAGCCTGTGCGAAGGCCCTTCGGGTGATGAAGGGAACGCCAGGTCCAAGAAGAGCCATTCCCGCAGCGGCTCCTTTCAAAAACGTCCTTCTCGACATCGTCTTTTCTAATCTTTTCTTCATGTTCCTCCCTCCTTTGATAGGTGTTTAGTATAAACGCGATAAGCAGATTTGGGTTTGATGGAGGGAGCGTTCCCCGAACGCTCCGCTTCGGCGTGATCGGGGATCACGCCCTACAGGATAATAAAAATATAGATTGCATTTGCGTTAATGGGCGGTCCAGCCGCCGTCAATGAGAAGAATGTGACCAGTGACCATGTTCGACGCTTCCGAAGCCAAATAGATGACCCCACCGATGACGTCTTCAAACTTAGCCAGTCGGCCCAGGAGAATATTTCCCATGACATAATCGCGGAACTCTTTCTTCTCGAGCATCGGTTTTGTCATGGGAGTTTCAAGAAAGGTGGGTGCTATGGCGTTGACGAGAATGTTGTGTTTTGCCCATTCGAGGGCCAGGACTTTTGTCAGAATGTTGAGGCCCCCCTTGCTCGCGCAGTATGCTGATCGCATGATCAGCCCCACGCTCCCGGATTGAGAAGAGACATTAATGATCTTGCCTTTCTTCTGCTGGATCATCACTTTACCCACTGCCTGGGCACAAAAAAAGGCACCTTTGAGATTGATGTCAAAGACCTTGTCCCACGCTTCTTCTGTCACCTCCTCTGCCCACTGAGGGATGTTCAACCCGGCATTGTTCACGAGAATGTCAATATGATCGAAAGTCTTAATCGATGTTTCTACCATGGCATGGACTTCGGGCAGCTTCGTGACATCCATCTGTTGAATCAGAACCTTCCTTCCCAATTTTTCTGCTTCATCTCCCAGTTTCTCCAGCTCCGAGAGGGTTCTGCTGCAGATGACGATATCCGCTCCGTATCGGGCTAGGGCCAGGGAGATGTGGTAGCCCATTCCCCTGCCTGCACCCGTCACGACAGCCACTTTACCAGAAAGATCAAATTCCGGAAAAGGAGGTTTTTCCATAGTCGCTCCAAAGGAATGATTTCTCACCGCAGAGGCTGGAAGATTGGAATAATGGAATACTGGAATATTGGGTTAAAGAAAGAATCCCAAGAAGAAGAAAGGCTAACTATCCGTGTTACTGCCGTCTTCTACTCTTGTTTCTTTACCATTATTCCATCATTCCAACATTCCATTATTCCTTCTCTTTACTCCCACTGTGTCTCTGTGGTGAAACAAGGTTTAGAGTTTATCCAACCCCAACTCCTTCAGTTTCTCCGGAGTGGGAATTCCTTCCTCGCTCCATCCACGGTAGGCGTAATAGTCACTCAATAGCTTTCCCATCGGGGGAAGCTGATTGCTGAGGTCTTCGCCCGTTCGATTCAACGTCATGAACCGGTACGGCAGGAAATCGTCCTTACGGCTCACACCGAGGCGGACATTGTACATCCTCTTCAGGTTGAAGAGCCTTTCACCTGTCTTCATGTATTCAGGGATATCGATTCCCCAGTCGGTGATCATGTTCAGCCAGTCGACGTGATTGGTGACGTTCACCGCCTTTCCGATCTGAGAGAAGCGGCAGATGATCATGGCATCCATATTGCACATCAGGTCCTGCATCTTAGCTGTAAGTTCGGCCTTTCCCTCAATCTGATAGGCATTCTGCGGTTCGGGGATTCCGATCTCCGGCATAGTCATGGCAAGCTCATACGGATGGCTCCAACTTGCGTTGTGGCAGGCCCCCCTGGCTGCTGTCGCATAGGATAGAGCCTGACTGAAGAACCTTCTCGGATCGTGAGCCGAAGGTTCGAGCCCTTTTACGTGGATTGCAAATTCGATGGCGTTCTTGCCGAGGACCTCGGCCATTCTCTTCGATCCCTCGGTCATCAATTTGCCAATGCCTTCCCCCTTTCCCATCTTATGAACCATCTCCACAACAGCCTGGCCACTTCCCCATACCAGTTCGACTCCGTCCGTGTCTTTCTTGGTGATGATTCCCTTCTCATAGGCCTCCATGGCAAACCCGATAACGCCTCCCGCAGAAATCGTATCGAGTCCATAACGGTTGCAGAGCTCGTTTGCCTTTGCAACGGCGACCAGATCATCCACCAGGCAGATCCCGCCGAGGGTCCCGAGGGTTTCGTACTCCGGTCCTTCACAATCCATCGGTGCGTAGGGCCCTTCGGTCACTTTAACATGTCTTCCACAGGCAATGGGGCAGTGCATACAGGCCTTCCTGCCTGAAAGGATGGTATCGTGCATGGTTACTCCGGAGATCTTCTTAGCCCCTGCCCATCTTCCCTGTTTCCAGTTCTTGAGGGGGAAGTTACCGAGCTTTTCGTAGTTTTCGATCCCCCCCGAGGTCCCATACTTTCCGAAGGTCTCGGTCACTTTCTGGATATGAGGCGTGAGTTCTTTGATGTGAGCCTTGAGTGCCTCAGGCTTCGCAATCGAGATCGGTCCATCCCCGAAAACAACCATGGCCTTCAGATTTTTTGAACCCATGACCGCGCCCAGACCGGTTCGGGCCGCAGCGCGCACGATATGACCGATATGGGGAATGCCCGCGATCTTCGCCATGTGTTCCCCGGCAGGACCGATCACGGCTGCGGTGGCCTCTTTGGCGGTTTCCTTCTTCAACCAGTCCGCCGACTCGTAGGAGTCCTTTCCCCAGATGGGCTTGGCATCCCGGATCTCGGCCTTTCCATTCTGAACCCAGAGATAAACCGGGCTTTCTGCCTTTCCTTTGATGGCGACCCCGTCGAAACCGGCCCTTTTGCAGTGGACCGCCCAAGAGCCTCCCACGTTCGATTCTCCGAAGAGACCGGTCAGGGGAGAGCGGGCCACGACGTGATGCCTTCCGGAGGTGGGGACGCCTGTTCCCGTATAAGGCCCGGTGATGGCCATCAGGACATTTTCGGGAGAGAGGGGATCTGTCCCGGGGCCAGTCTCCTCATAAAGGATTTTTGCCTCGATTCCCAGGCCTCCGGCGTATTTTCGAATCACTTTTTCGTCCAGATCTTCAACTTCAATCTTCCGATTGGAGAGGTTTACCCTCAGCAGCTTCTTGTGATACCCGAACATAGGAGCTCCTTTCCAAAGCGTCTTTTCTCCGATCTGTGTTTGTTTCGGATTTCGACATTCGAATTTCGGATTTCATCGCTAATCAAAGTGCCTTCTCATAAATTTTTTCAATATCCTGGACGGTCATGGACCGGGGATTGTTGGCCATGAGCCGTGTTACGTTAGCGGCTGCCCGAGACATCCTGGGGATTGCCTCTTTCGGGACATTCAGTTCCGTCAGGGACTGGGGGATCTTGAGATCCCGGTAGATTGCCTTCACCGCCCGCGGGGCCTGATAAGCCTGATCAAGGAGAGACAGATGTTCCACTTTCTCACCCAGAAACTGAGCAATTTGAGCAAATCTCGCGATATTCCCCAGAACGTTAAACTCCATTACATAGGGGAGAAGGAGGCCGTTTGCGATCCCGTGGGCGACATTAAACTGGCCTCCCAGGGGATAGGCTAAAGCATGAACCGCGGTCACGCCGGCATTCGCCAGGGAGATGCCCGCATAGAGGCTCCCAATCGCCATATCGTAGCGGGCCTCAAGGTTGTTGCCATTGGCCACGGCCGTTCTGAGGCTTCGTCCAATCAGGATAATCGCCTCTTTTGCGAAGAGGTCTGTGAGGATCGTGGCGTTGTTCGACGTATAAGATTCGATCGCATGGGTGAGGGCATCGATGCCGCTCGAAGAGGTGGGACCCTGGGGCATGCTGACGGTCAGGTATGGATCGACAATGGCCACCCGGGGAAGGATATAGGGGCTGACGATGGCCTTTTTCAGTTTATCCTTCGTATCGGTGAGGATGGCATTGGGAGTGGCCTCAGCGCCTGTCCCGGCGGTCGTCGGAATGAGGAATGTGGGAATGCTGGGATTTCTCACCAGATTGACCCCGAAGTAGTCGTAAACCGTGCCCGGGTTGGTGAGCATCACGGAAGTAATCGAAGCGATATCCATCGGGCTTCCTCCGCCCACTCCGACGATGAGATCGTATTTCTCTTTCTTTGCTATTTCAATGCAGGCCTCGGCGCAAGCAATATCCGGGTCCGAGATGACCTGATCAAAGATTGCAACACCGACCCCTTCCTTCTCCAGAAGCTCTTTGACCTTTTTACCGATTCCCGACTGGATGACACCCTTGTCGGTAACCACAAGCGCCTTCTTTGCGCCGATCCCTATTGCCTCCTGACCTATTCGTTCCGAAGCTCCCAGTCCGGCGAGGATGAGATGAGGGGTTCGGAGGCTGATGATTTTACTGTCCATGATTTGCCCTCCTTTCTTTCAAGGATCGAATAAAGTCATTTCTTGAATTGGAACTCGATTACTTTCTGGGAAATGGTTCGAAATGGGACGCTCCTTCTTTTTGATGTGTTCTAAGCTGGCAACATTGTCCTTCGAGTTGCTCACGATCTATTCATTCCAGTATTCGGTCTCCATGTTTCCACAATATACAAGAAATTGGAATGAAATTCCATACTTTTCGTGCTGCGAGGAGACCCCATTGATTCGAATGAAAATATCTGGTAGCATTCCTCAATGAGTTAAGGATGAAAGGGGTTTTTGGTTTGGGAGTTGCGATTCTATAGGCAATTCAGATAGAAGTAAAGGATGGGATGGAAAGTCACCTGAGACTTGGCCTGATTGCAGATGATCTGACAGGTACCCTTGATACAGGCGTCCAATTCACGCGAAAGGGGTTCTTCACTCTTTTTCCCTTCAAGTTCTCCCGGTCCTTCGAAGAGATCCCGGTCCTCGCATTGAATTCGAATACGCGTCATGCGTCCGGGCAGACCGCCTATCGGAGCGTGAAAGAGCTCTGCAAAAGGCTGAAAGGTCGGATCCTTTACAAGAAAATCGACTCCACCCTGAGAGGCAATGTGGGCAGGGAGATCGTAGCGATGCTCGACGGATCGGGCCTTGCAAAAGCCCTCCTCGCCCCAGCGTTCCCCACTCAGGGCCGTACCGTGGAGGAGGGGATACTGAAGTTTTATGGCGTTCCCTTTCATCTCACGTTCTACCGAGACGAATTTCCGGTTCCTCCCGAGACTTCATTCATCCCGGACCTTGTGAGAGGAGATCTCGGGGAAAGAATTGCCCACATCAGCCGCGAAGGATTCGTAGGAGGACCCCGCATGGTGGCCGAGAAGGTCCTCGAAGCAGAAGAACGAATCGTCCTGGTGGATACCTATGAATTGGCGGATTTGAGAATCATTGCTCTGGCCTGGTGGAATTTCCTGAAAGAAAAGGTTCTTGCCTGCGGATCTGCAGGTCTGGCGAACGAGCTCGATCTGGAAATCCCGGCTGGTACGCAACACGGAGGGAGGGAGTCCCGGAAGAGTGGCCCCGTTCTCCTTGTTTGTGGAAGCAGGCACGAAAAGACCTTGAATCAACTGAGAAGGGTCATCGACAGCTATGGGCTTCCGGTGATTGAGCCAAATATGAAAAGGTTTGTCGATCCCGAGAATTCTTCACGGGAGATCCGACGAGTGGCGAAAGAGATTTCTATGGCCCAGAACGGCAGGTCGGGAATTGTCCTGACCACCTCCTTTCAGGATATCCTTTCGGGGAAGGCAACGATGATTGCCCGAAACCTGGGAAAAACCGTGGCTCAAGTTCTTAAGACCCGTAGGTTTTCGAATTTGATTGTCAGCGGCGGAGACGTGGCGATGGAAACTTGCAGTCGGTTGAGGTCTTCTGCTATGAAGATCGAATCAGAGATCGTTCAAGGGGCGCCCTTAAGTTTTCTGACCGATGGACCCTATAAGGGCCTCGCCATTGTCACGAAGGGGGGAGGGCTTGGGGAGCCCGACGCGTTTATCAAGGTGATTCAGTATTTAGCGAAGGAAGGAGAATAGAAGTGGCGAAGAATAGAAAACCAAACATTGCGATAACTACCGGCGACCCTGCCGGGATCGGGCCTGAGATCACGGTCAAGGCCCTCGAAGAGGGCCGAAAGTGGATACAGCGGAGGGTCATTCCCGTAGTCATAGGTGACGGCCAGGTGATGGCCCAGGCCCTTCGAATCGCAAAGAGCAACATGAAGATTCACATCGTAAAGGATCTTGATGAAGCGGTGAAAGAAGGCCCCATCATCAACGTCCTCGACATGAAAAATGTGAAAATGAATCGCCTGAAGCATGGCAGAGTCGATGCCATGGCAGGAAAGGCCTCGTATGCATACATCGTAAGAGCGGCCGAACTGGCACGGGCAGGACTCATTCGTGCCATTGTGACCGGACCCGTGAGCAAAGAGGCAATTAATAAGGCGGGTCTCCCTTTTACAGGTCATACGGAGCTTCTGGCCAATCTTCTCGGTACGAAAGAGTATGCGATGATGCTCGCCCACGGGCCCTTTCGGGTCAGCCATGTGACCACCCATTCCTCTTTGCGGGAGGCCTGTAAGAAGGTGAAGAAAAAGCGGGTCCTATCCGTGATCCGCTTGACGTATCAGACGATGAAGAAGCTGGGGATCGATCGCCCGAAAATTGCAGTGGCGGGTTTGAACCCTCATGCCGGGGAGGATGGTCTTTTTGGTGATGAAGACCGGAAAGAGATCGCCCCTGCCGTGGAATTAGCCAAACGAGAGGGGATCCTTGCTGAGGGCCCCATACCTCCTGACACGGTCTTCACGAAACTGAAGGGAAGGCTCTACGACGTCGTCGTCGTGATGTACCATGACCAGGGGCATATTCCTGTCAAACTCCTCGGGTTCTCAGTCAAGAAAGGGGGAAAGGATTGGTCACAGATGGGAGGGATCAACATGACCATGGGACTTCCCGTCATCCGGACGTCGGTAGACCATGGAGTTGCTTTCGGAAAAGCCGGAGAAGGGAGGGCTAATCCTGAGAGCATGCTGGATGCGATTAAGCTTGCCGTTAGGCTGGTTGGAAAAGAGAAGACATAGACGGGGGCAGATAAAGTTCCTTTTTACTTGACACGCTGAAGCATTTTGGTCTATTGTAGTTTCGCAGCCTAATACGACGGTGTATTATTGATAATCTCGTAAAAAGTCAGTTTTTCTCCAGTTTGTCATTCCTGCGGAAGCAGGAATCCAGTCTTTTCGATGGGTTCTGGATTCCCGTTTTCACGGGAATGACAAGATGACGACTTTTTACGACATCGTCTTATTGGGTGGAGGCTTTGGTTCTTAATCCGTAGGGTGGACAAAGTGGAGCGTGTCCACCATGTCCTTTTCTTTCGAAAGCGAGAGGAGGTGGTGAAGGAGCCAGTGAACAGATGGAAAAGAAGTCTATTCTGTTTTTTTCTGGGGGATCGAATTGATTGATTCTGTTGGAACGTTGGAGCGATTTCATATCTTGAAGGAGGCCTAATATGAAGGACAAGAAACAGCAATCAAAAGGAAGATTGAGTCGGCGTGAGTTTATCAAGGCCGGAGTGGCCGGTCTGGGCGTAGCGACCATGGGAGGGCTGACCGGGAAGGCCTTCGGAGCACCTGCGGTCATCAAGGGCACAAAGCTCTCCATTCTGCAAGGCAGCTATTTTATCGCACCCGGCCAGGACCTCTACAAGAAACAGGCCCAGGAGTGGGGACAGGGCAATGGTGTTCAGATGAGCACGGACTTCCTGAACTGGCCCGATTTGCAGCCGAAGATCGCGGCAGCCATTCAGGGTGGCGGCGTTGATATCGTGGAACTGTGGCCGGGATGGAACTATCTTTACAGTGACAATCTGGTGGACATGACGCCGGAGGCAGAGGAGTTCGGCAAGCGGGGTGGCGGTTACGAAGGGTATGTTCAGAATTCGGCGACAGTAGGAGGGCGATACCTGGGAATTCCGCACGGATATTCCAACGGTTCAATGAACTACCGGATCAGTTGGCTCAAAGAAGCGGGCTGCCCCAATGCGGAGGACGGCAACAAGGTCGATCTGACTTGGGACGAGTATCACGCCATTGCCAAAAAGTGCAAGGCGGCCGGGCATCCCTTCGGCCAGGCCCTCGGTCACAGCACAGGTGACCCACCCGGATTCTGTTATCCTTATATGTGGTCCAACGGAGCCATGGAGGTTTCCAAGGACCAGAAGTCGATCCAGTTCAACAAGCCGGAATTCGTGGAAGGCATGCGGAAGTTCATTCAGGCATGGAAAGATGGTTATGATGAGACCGGCACGTCCTGGGACGACAGCAGCAACAACCGGGCGTTCCTCTCGGGACAGCTCGCCTGCACCTTTAACGGCTCGAGCATCTACTTTGCAGCCAAGAAGGATAATCCCGAGCTTGCGAAAGATATCCATCACATGCTCATCCCGAAAGGGCCGGCAGGCCGGTTCTACTGGCTGGAGACCCGTACCTTTGCCATCCTGAAGAACTCGAAGAACATCCCTGCGGCCAAAGAATTCTTGAAGTGGTGGTTCCAGGATAAGCAGTTCGGGGATTGGTGGCGGCTTCAGGAAGGGTACATGCTTCAACCCGTGGTGAAGTACTACAATGACCCCGTCTGGTTCAAGGATCCCAAAATGTCACCCTTCCGGGAACAGCCCAAGTACGGACTAAACATGGGCTATGCCGGGCCGGATAACGACAAAGCGGCGCTTGCCTGGTCGAAGTACATCGTTATTGACACCTTTGCGAAGGCCGTGCAGAGCGGGGATGCCAAGGCATCGATTGAGTGGGGTGCTGAGCAGCTCAAGAGAGTGTACGATGTCTGAGTTTTTTGACCGATAATTAAGATTTCAGGCGAGTGGGTTATCGGACCCGCGTCGCCAGTATAGTTTTTCCTATTTTGGGTGCGTGAAGCGAGGGCAGCCGTCAACAGGGTGGCTGCCCTCACTTTGGAGAATGAGATGAAGGGTTCTGAGACGTTTTCCACGACGGCAGGAGCCGGCAGGCGAAAAGGAGGCTGGTCGCTTCGCAGACTCCTGGATCGCCAGTCGAGTCTGGGTATCATCCTCATGCTGCCGGGTGCCCTCCTGCTGATTGTCTTCATGGCCTACCCCTTCTTTTTGGGGATCTGGCTCTCTCTCACCAACAGCAGGATCGGCCGAATGGGCCACTTCATCGGACTACGAAACTTCGTCGATCTCCTCAGCGACTCTATCTTCCACCAGACTGCACGAAACACCCTGATTTACGCCATGGTGACAGTCCCCTTCAAGGCGATGCTGGGGCTGGGACTGGCCATGGTTCTGAATAACCGTATGCGCTTCAGCAATCCGATCCGGGCGGCAGTCATGATGCCCTGGATCGTGCCAACTGCCCTTTCCACCCTTGGCTGGTTCATGATCTTTGACCCGGTATTCAGCCCCATTTCATGGCTGTTAAGATCCCTGGGGCTAATTACAAAGAATATCAATTTCCTGGGGGACCCCAGGTTGGCAATCTCGTCGGTGTGCCTGGCCAATATCTGGCGGGGTGTCCCATTTTTCGGCATCACGATCCTGGCGGGGCTCCAGGCAGTTCCTCACGAGCTGCATGAGGCGGCAGCCATTGACGGTGCAAATGCGTGGCGCCGGTTCCTCCATATCACGATCCCCTCGATCCGCGGTGTCGTCCTGATTGCCGGTCTCCTATCCATCATCTGGACCTTTGCCGATTTCCAGCTCATTTACGTGCTGACGAAAGGCGGACCGGCCAACATGACCCATATCTTCGGTACCTATGCCTACCAGATTGGGTTGTCAGCGACCGACATCGGACAGGGAGCGGCAATCGCTCTCTACATGTTCCCCATCCTGTCGGTGTTTGCCATATTGCTTCTGATCTACCTGAGGAGGGAGTAGAATGGTAGGGAGCAAGACGCTTGGACGCCAAGTATTAACCCTTTACCTGCCGCTGGCGTTTTTTTTGGTCTTTCTGCTCTTTCCGTTCTACTGGATGAGCATCGTTTCCCTCAAACCGACAAACGATCTCTTTCAATTGAAATATAATCCCTTCTGGGTCCAGAAATTTACGTTCGAGAATTATCTCTACCTGTTCCAGAAGACCGAATTCCCCGAATGGGTGAAGAACACCATCATCGTATCAGTCGTCTCCACGATCGTTTCCCTGGTTTGCAGCGTTCTCATCGGTTATGCCCTGGCCCGGTTGCGGTTTCCAGGGAGCAACTTTCTGGGCGTGGGGATCTTTCTTGCCTATCTGGTTCCACCGACCCTGCTTTTCCTGCCGCTCTCGCAGGTGATCGTTAAGCTCGGCTTGTATAACACCTATTGGGCTCTCATTCTGACCTATCCGACGCAGCTCATTCCATTTGCGTCATGGCTTCTGATGGGCTATTTCAGAACGATTCCCAAGGAGATCGAGGAATGCGCCATGGCGGACGGCTGTACCCGGATGGAGGCCCTGGTGAAAATCATCCTGCCTCTTTCAGTGCCGGGACTCCTTTCAGCGGGCATCTTCTGTTTTACCCTCTGCTGGAACGAGTTCCTGTACGCCCTGATCTTCATGTCCTCGGGAGCGATGAAGACCATTCCCGTGGGGACCGTGAGCGACCTGATCAAGGCGGACGTCCTCTTCTGGGGATCCCTCATGGCCTCGGCGGTCCTGGGCTCATTCCCTATCGCCATCCTCTACTCTTTCTTCGTGAAGTACTATGTTTCGGGTCTCACTGCTGGAGCCGTCAAGCGGTAGAACGGCATCGGAAAAGCGCATAGCGCATAGCGCATGGCGCATAGAGTAAACCCATAAGACAGTTCATCACCTTTCTTTCCTTGAACTATTTAAACCTATCGCCCCCTGATCATCTATTGTGTTAGAATTATTCTGAACCAAAAAAACTGAGACACGGAGTCGCCAATGGACATCCCGATGGAAGGCCTGCCAAGAATCTTCAAAATCAGGCAAAAAATCGATGCTCCTCGACTGGAGGGCATTGAAAAAAGGGTGAAGGAGCTGCTCGATCAGTTTCGGTTGTCCGAGAAGGTCAAGAGAGGGGAAAGGATTGGCATCACAGCCGGAAGCCGCGGCATCAAGGACAAGCCCGAGGTGCTGAAGGTGATCATTTCGAGACTGAAAGACCTGGGGGCCTCTCCGTTTATCGTTCCCTGCATGGGAAGCCACGGCGGCGGGACCGCGGAAGGCCAGGTGGAGATGCTTGAAAGCCTGGGGATCACGGAAAAGAGTATGGGTGCTCCTATCCTGTCTTCCACCGATGTGAATGAGATCGGCCGGACAAGGTTTGGAACACCGGTCTATATCGATAAGAATATGTGCGGCGCCGATAAGATCATTGTCGTCAACCGGATTAAGCTCCATACCGACTTTAAGGGTGAAATCGAGAGCGGCCTCGTCAAGATGATGGTGATCGGGATGGGTAAGCCGAAGGGGGCCCTGATGGCCCACCGGCTCACGATTAAACATGGTTTCCCCCAGGTGCTCACTGAAATCGCCCCCATCATTTTGAAGAAGCTTCCCATCTTCTTCGGGCTGGGCATCGTTGAGAATCAATACGATGAAACGGCAATGATCGAGCTTCTCGGGCCTGAGGAATTGATCGAAAAGGAGAAGGTCCTCCTGAAGAAGGCAGCGGAGCTGATGCCGACGCTGCCATTTGATCAGGCCGACATCCTGATCATCGATGAAATGGGAAAGAACGTTAGCGGAGCCGGAATGGACACGAATGTGATCGGCCGAAACTTCTTTATCGGAGCCACAAAGTTTGAGAGGCCGAGAATCACCCGGATCTTTGTCCGTGATCTCACGGAGGAAAGCCACGGCAATGCCGTTGGAATCGGCATGGCCGATTATGCGACCCAACGTCTCGTGGAGAAGATCGATTATCCTTCGACCTATCTGAATTCGATCACGGGAATGATCCCGGACAATGGTCGAACCCCGATCGCCTTCGAAAGGGACCGCGAGGCGCTCTCCATTGCGCACTACAACTCAGGGGTTTTTAATCCCGAAGATCTCCGGATCCTATGGATTAAGAATACCCTTCACCTGGAATACCTGTATGCCTCGGAGGCGTTTCTCAAGGAAGCCGAGTCAAATCCCCGTCTCGAGATTCTGAGCGAGCCTTTCGATTTTCCCTTTGATGGGAATGGGAACTTGATCTCGAAATGGGGATAACACAGGCAGGACTGAGCCGGGAACCCTTTTCCACTTTAAACGCTGGATTGAGTTTCCGATCAACCATGGGTTTTCACTCTTGTCTAAAATTGATTTTTAGGAACCGGACCTGTCATCCCGGGCTTGATCCGGGATCTCACCGAATTGGACGACCAGGTCGTAGGGGCGGGTTTGAAACCCGCCCCTACAATGGAACCAATGGGTGAGATGCTGAACCAAGTTCAGCATGACGTGGGAGAAAGAGATCTTTTCGATCGTTAGGTTATTCTGGAAGAAAAAGAAAGGGAAGCGCAATGAAGGCCCTTGTATATCACGGCAAGAAAGATTTGCGCCTTGATGAAGTGAATGAGCCGGTTTGTGAAGATGGATATGCGATGATCAAAGTCTCCTTCTGCGGAATCTGCGGAAGTGACCTCACCATCTACGAAGGGAAACATGTCCGTGCAAAACCGCCGCTCATCCTGGGCCACGAATTTTCAGGGGTCATCGCCGAGCGAAAAGGAAGTGAACTGCCGGATCTGCACGTGGGAGACCGGGTTACCGTAGAACCCACGTTCAGTTGCGAAGTGTGCGATCTCTGCCGCAGCGGATCATCTCACATCTGTTTGAAAAAGGGACTGTGGGGGGTTGACGCTGACGGGGCGTTTGCCAGGTTGGTGAAGGTTTCCTTGAGAGGGGTTTACAAGTTATCTGATGCTGTCTCCCTTGAAGAGGGGGCAGTGGTGGAGCCCCTCGCAGTCGCGGTAAGGGGTGTCGGAATCTCGCGATTGGCGATCGGGGAATCAGCGGTCGTCCTCGGTGGGGGCCCCATCGGACTTCTCACAGCCCAGGTGGCCCGGGCAGCAGGAGCGGCAAACGTCATCGTCGTCGAACCCGTTTCCTTCCGGAAGGACATAGCGGGAAACCTCGGGTTTCCTGTTCTTGATTCCGAAGGGGCCAATCGAGAGAATATTCTCCGGTTAACGGATGGGAAAGAGATAGATGTTGTGTTTGATGCTGCAGGAGCCCCTGGAGCGGCCCTCCTTGGGACTCAACTGGTCAGGCGAACAGGCCGGATCGTGATCATCGCGGTTTATAAGGAATTAGTGCCCTATGATCTCATCACCCTGGGTTATGGCGAGATACAGGTTTTCGGAAGCTGTATCTACACATTTAAAGACTTCTCAAAGGCCCTTTCTCTCGTTGAGAAGAGAAAGGTTGATCTCATGCCTCTGATCACCCACAAGTTCCCTCTCGAACAGGGAATTGATGCCTTCAAGGTGTTATTGAGTCGCGAAAACGCCCAGAAAGTCCTTATTCAGATCTCCTGATGAGAGATTTTTCCGCAATCCAATCCTTTGATCAACTTTTCAGGAAGGAGCTATGGGGTTGCAATGTTGCAAATTGAGGTCTCCTTTCTCGAACGTATCACGCCGGGGAAATTGCAATATTGCAAGCCTGCCCCCGCCCTCTTTCCCTAAACGCTGGAGAAAGGACGGCAAAACAATGGGGTACATCAATAACCTCGAAAAAGAGTTACGCGACCGGCTGCCCGACATGGACGATGAAGAGCTAATCAAGTTCTTCAAAGAAAAAATTCTGGAATCTTACCGGAACGGCGGCGCGCAATCCGGCCAGCCGGCCAGAGGGAAGGGTACAGCTTCCCGACGCCAGGCTAACGGGTATGGCGAGCGTTAACGTCTTTTTCGATGACCTCAATTTTGACGCTCAAAACAGATTATGGCGGGCAGTGCAACGGGAGCTGCTGACCAAACGTGGGGTGGAATACCGAGATGAAGACGAGACCGAGGAGGAATTTTAGCGCCGACTGCAGGAAGCGATAGACGACTACATCAACCACCATAATCAGTCTAACGAGTTTAGACTTTGAGGTCAAGCGGGGAGCTCTCCAGCTCCCCGCTAATTTTTTGGTCGCACGGTTCAGCGGCACCCCATCACCCCCCTGCCCCCCTTTTCCCCAAGCCCCAAGAGGGGGGATAGTCTGATATGGGCCAGGGGGAAATCTCTTGTTGTAATGCAAATAAAGGCCTTGTTTTTATGGGCCAAACGGGTAAAATGTCAATATAACTCTTACGGAGGGTAACATCCCATATTGCACGAAAATCATTAACCGCGATCGTTGGTTTCAGAAAGGGAGCCAGTAAAATGGATGAAGGATCGAAACTCAAGGAAGCGAACTACTTTTACTCACAAATGCTGTCCAAAACGGATAACCGAGAGGAGTTCATTTTCAACCTGAGTGCCTTTCTTTCTGCTGCCAGATCTGTCTTACAGTACGCTTTGGAAGAATCCAAAGTTAAATCGGGGGGCCAAAATTGGTACCAAGGTCAATTTACATCAAATAAGGTCCTATCCTTTTTCAAAGACAAGCGCGACATCAATATCCATATTAAGCCAGTTGAAGTGAGTCAGCATACTTTAATCGAGATTACGGAGGTCCTTTACTTATCGGAAAGCATACACATAAAGAAGTTCGACGAAAAAGGGCAACTCATTGAGGAATACTCATCTGAACCAGAGCCACCAACCCGACGCACTGAAATTCCCCCCAAGGTCACAAATCAGTTTACCTTTCCGGATTGGTCTGGTAATGAAGATGTTCTGCAACTATGCCAGCTATACCTAAACGAGTTACGGCGCGTGGTAACCGATGGTCAGGGTAAAGGGTTTCTCACAAGATAACGATGGCATTGGAATTATAAAAAAGGACACCGATTTGGTGTCCTTAAGCGCTTTCAAACATCTTTCAGAAGATTTACCATCTCCTCCTCTTTTAATCTATCCGGCTGATCTCCTGGAGAGGGGAGCTCTATAACCCGGACAAAGACTATCCCGGCTAAAGAAGAAAGGATCTCGCCAGTTGCCTTCATCCCGGCATCATCTCGATCCAGCATGACGGCGATCATCTTTGCATGACTGACAAGCAGCTCCTCTTGCTCCGGAGACAGCGTGGATCCCATCAAGGCGACCACATTCTTAAACCCTGCCTGCCAGATCCGGAAGCAGTCAAAGAACCCTTCAACGACGATAAGCTTCCCGGCCGAGGCTTCCTTGATGACCCGATGGAGGTTGAAAAGAACCAGGTGCTTTTGGAATCCCGGGGGCAGTTTATACTTTCCCTCGCCCTCCGGAGGATCCCCAGGCCACCGGCCGGCATAGGCAACCAGCTCCCCGCGATCGTTGTGGATTGGGATGGCAATTCTTTCCTTCATCAGACCCCGGGAGCAGTAACCCAGGCCGAAATGCTCTATTGTCTCTTTGGCCAGGCCCCGATCTGCCAGATACGGATGATCCGGATCCAGCTTTAGGGCAAATTTGAGGGGAGGATTGATAATTTCTTCCTCTTTAGCAAGTTTAGGCTCTTTAATCTCTTCCTTGACCTCGTGATTGGCCCCAGGAGAAGAGATCTGGCCTTGGCCTATACCCAAACGATTGGCCGATTAAGGCCCCTGCCTCTCTGAGATCCATACCCTCTTTGTGTTGAACGAAATCCAGGATATTCCCTTTGGCTTTACACCCGAAACAGTGAAAGGCGTTTTTGGTAAGCGAGACGTGAAAGGAGGGTTTTGATTCTTTGTGGAAAGGGCAGAGGCCGATAAGATCGTCTTTCTTTTGCCGCATGGAAGCCAGCAGGCCGTAATGGTCAAGGACCTGGCTGATGCTGACTCGTTGCTTCAGCTCCTTGTAGTCTACCCAATTGGATCTCTGATTCATGGTTTGTGACCCCTCCTTCCATCATATCATGGTTGAGCAAATATTCTTGGATGATTCGATTCACCAGTTTGGTCATTGGGATCCTTTTTGACCGCGCGGTCCGATAAAGAACTGGCACCAGGTCCTCACTGATTTTTGGGCTGTACATTTTTTCCCTCCTTATAAGGCTCTCGATCCCATCGAGGTAGAAACAATGGTAGCCTTCTTCCTCAAAGAGGATTCTCGCTGTTCCAAGTGCTCGTAACCATCTCTTCGTTTCTTTTTTCAGCATCGTTGACCTCCTCAATGGACTCTCGGGGATCCGGGGCCTCGGTTTTCAAAATCAGGGTTAAGACGCTTTCAACGTCCTTCATGACCTTCAGGCACCCCTGGACAGCCGTCAGTTTCGCTTGCTCCGCGTACCTGGCAATGTATTGATAATTATTCCCAAGATGACTGGAGGTTTTTCCAACAATCCGGCAAAGGGCAGCGGCCGCGAGCTCCGCCACGATCTCTTGTTTCCAATCTTGCCCAGGCCGGAGGTGACCGAGGATCTTTTCATGGGCAGCATGGGCCAACTCGTGAAAGAATACCGTCTCTTCTTTTGTGGCAAGTGAAATTTGGTTCTGCCCAGGGGAGAAATAGCCGAAGTAGCGATAATTTCCGGGAATGGCCTCCACCGATATGCCCCAGCTTTGGGCTACCTCGATCAAAGGCAGGGGAGGGAGGCGCATTTCCTCATAACTAAGGGGATCTCCTTCAGTGTCCTCCACCCGAAAGACCGAAACAGCCAGGAACCCGGCCAAGACCCTTGTTTCATCCTCTCCGTTCTCTGTCTCTTTTTTAGCGAAACGAGGGGCGAGGATGGTGAAAGCCTTGGATCCTTTTTTGACGTGCCGGCCTACCTGTTGCCATTGCCTGAAACCTCGAGCATCCCGAATGCCGGCGATAAACATCAGGGTCCGGTTTAAGAGTGACCATTTAGCCGCAGGAATGTCCGGGATGGGGAACGTGGAATAAGCGATCGCCTCCGGAATGTCTCCGGATTCAAACCTGTCCAAGATACTCTGAAGCGCGTGCTTTACCTTCTCGATCATGCAACACCACCTCCTTTTTTTGGATTTTTAAAAGACAAGAAATATTTAGGATTTACAGCATGTTAGCAAAAATTGAGGACTGATTTTAGGGTAGCAAATAGGTTGAATTTGTAAGAACGGTATAAGATTCTTTAATTTCGCGTATTATAGAGTAATATGTGTGCGAATATGACCTCAATATGACCCTTTAATTCAAATAATTCGGAATATTTGTCTGCTTAATAAGGTAATATTTATTTTTTTATTGACAAATATCGCACCTTATGTTATCAATTAGTTATTAATATACCTTATTTATAAGGAGGTAATTAAAAATGATTGCAACAGACCTGGCAAAGGAACAGGAAAATGAAGAAAAAAAGGATTCAACAGACAACTTAGTAAAAGCCCTCGACTCAAAAATCGGGACCGAGAGCGACGCTTTAGAAGCTAAGACCAAGACCTCTTTCTATATAACAAAACACACCCAGATTTTTTTGAAGCAGCTTTCCAAGATTTATGGGCTCCCACAGGGAGAGATAATCAATCAGGCTCCACTGTTGTTTGCGGAATTTGCGAAGCGATCCCTCGATCGCAGGAAAAGGAGCGTTGCAACCTTGAGAACCCTGGCCCAGCAGATTCAGTCTTCCATAGAGGCCATGCAATCAGTGGCCCCCCATCTTTCTGGCGTTTTAGACTATCCGGCCAACATGATTTCCCAGTTAGTCAATCTGGAAGAAAAGGCAGTAGAGGACAAAGTAATCTCAGGGCTTGGAGTCAAAAAAGACGGGCAATATGGTAATCTCGATTTTCCTCTTTTTTATATAGACGAACCCTTCGAGAGTGAACTGGCTTACAAAAGGGATTTAGATGAGTTGGAGGTAGGAGAAGATCCGTTTCTAATTATCTGCAAAAAATTGCTGCAAAAGGAGGCTGGCGATGAGCATAAGGACGACGAGCCACGCACAGATTCGGAGTAAGCAGCGAGGGATTCCAGAGGAAGCCTTCTCTGTCATAATGGAGTACGGAATTTGTAAAAAAGTCCCCGGTGATGCAACTAAGTACTACCTTGACAAGCGAGCCATTGACCAATATATCCATGAGCGAAAGCGCGAAATAGAAAGCGTAGAAAGGCTGAAAAATGTCAGATTGATTGTGGCCAATGATGATGGAAGTGTAATAACTGTCTGCCGAGACGTGTAGGAGGTTGTTTATGAGCCATTCCACTTCTATCAAAATTACTTACGCGGATAGGAGGAGGAAAAGAAGATGTACACCATTAAAATTGATTTTGATGTTTTTAAGGAACTTACTCTTCGCCGTCCTACAGAAAACATAAGCCATAACGACGTGCTTCGTGAGCTGTTGGGGTTGGGTCCCCAAAAGAATCCAGCTCCGAAGCCGAAACCAGAACCGGGGCCTTCCATTGGGTAAACCCTGAATGGTAAGGAAGTCCACGCTCGCAGTGCTGTAGGAGTGTTGATTAAAGTTCTTGAGGACCTTTCCAAGCTTGACCCAAATTTTTTGACAAGGTTTGCATCACGAAAACATGGTAGAAGTCGACGTTACATTGCCCAAAAACGCGAGGAACTTTACCCTGACCGCAGTGATCTTTTGCAGTATTCTAGGCAACTAATATCAGGGTGGTGGGTAGGCACAAATTATAGCAAGTCGGACATTCGCGGTATGCTCATGCTTGCTTCGGAAGCGGCTAACCTACGCTTCGGTCAGGATCTTGTTGTTCATCTTGGCGAAAAATGACTCCTGGCAATCGATTGACAGGTTAAAGATGCAGAGTCCAATTTCTGTCGCCTTCTACGTAAAAAGGCGACATTTTCATTCTCCCTTCCTCAAAAAGTCCTTTATTTTCCTCACCTGTGGATAAATAATTTGCGACATCCTGTCGCTTTTTTGTATAATATGCGACAGAAGGAGGAAAAAGTGGATGCCATTGCTATAGCTACGGTGGTGAATGCCGTAGCTACCGGACTTATCGCCTGGTTCACTTACGTTAGTTCACGGATCCTTAAATGGGAAAAGGAAAAGGACCGGAGAAGCCGGCAGCCAATACTCGTTTTGGTCGATGAAATTGATGCAACAACCCGCGATTGTCGAAATTTATATGTAAAAAACATAGGATATGGACCAGCTCTGAACGTTGTTATCAATCACTACTGTCCCAACGTTAATAGAATAGATTCAATTGGTTAGAAGTAACATCCTTTCTTTCTTGGGGTTTAACGTTGCCCAAGGCCTCTAAAAAGGGGCTTTTTTCGAAAAGAGTCACGCTCAAAAT
>Ga0209777_10001636_pt1 | contig 31638 bp, 23 predicted proteins | sample FrelakmetHBP12HB_FD_187147 | JGI IMG/M metagenome (GOLD analysis project Ga0209777, IMG submission 187147) | Freshwater lake sediment microbial communities from the University of Notre Dame, USA, for methane emissions studies -HBP12 HB (SPAdes)... | ecosystem: Environmental > Aquatic >... | reverse complement strand
GCTTCATCGGGCTGGCGATCATCGGCGTGCTGACCTCGCTCATCTCCGCTTACTACTACCTGCGGGTGGTGGTGACGATGTACATGCGTGAAGGCGACGCCGAGACAAGCCGCGAACCCTGGCTGGACCTCACCTGGGGGCTGGCCGCCCTGGCGACGGTGGTCCTGAGTTTTGTCCCGATGGCGCTCTTCGCCTGGGCCAGCGGGGCGGTGTTAAAGTTATTTTAGGACCCACAGGGTACTGCGTAAATATCTGAACCATCCCCGCCTGGGGATAGCTCTTGTAGGGGCGACGTCGCGTCTCCTTTTTTTTATTATTAGTCACTTATGACCTATAGCGCGCGCATCCGGTTATTCTTTGGATTGTGCTCGACTTCGGCGAGATTCAGCGCTTCCATCAGCGGCAGCACTTCTGGAAAAGTGCGCCATTCGCGAGCGGCGCTGCGCATTGCCCCCAGAGCGCGGTGTAGGGGGCAGCCGTTGCCCGCCCCAGTTCTTTTGGGGTCCGCCTGGAGACGGTGTCAGCCGCCAATTATCAGAAATGGTTTTTATATTGCATATATCAGTCACCATCGATTGTGGCGACTTTAAATGTCGTGCTCGATTGCAAAGCCTTTGAATGTTACAAACGCGCTGATTAATCTATCCTGTCCTTCATTTGGCTCTCCAATTGGCAAGAACCACGATAAACATAGCCAGTATTATCAGTCCCGATAACCCTGAAATGGTTATCGAGACTGTGTAGGTTACTTCGCTTGATAGAAATTGGGTACCGACCCCTTGAACAAGAAAGCCTACGCCGAAGACCACCAAAAACAATCGCCCAAGTTTCTCGGTAATCCTTGCGGAACGCTGAAACTTTGGAATTGTGAATACTTCGCTCATTGGTTTAATTCCTATCCAGCGCAATAGTTGTTTGTTTAGTAGCGCAAGTAGAATGATAAGGAAACCAATGAAAGAAAATAAAATCATTATCGGATGGTTATTCGGCATTATGCCACTCCTTATTAGGCTAACATTTTTGGATACCTATAGGCGCCTAACAATTTGGCTCATTGTCGGCAGCGGTGGGACAGGCGAGACTCCTTCCCATTATTAGAATGTAATTGCGGTTGGTGGCAACGGATTTGACGTTTATCAATCGTTCTTGTTTATGGATGCTGTTCGCGGAGGCGGCGCGCCAACGGCACATCAATCCACTTCTTGATTCCGATGGTCACGATCAGGACGACGACGAGTCCAATCTCCCAGAGCGGATGGCCCAGGTACCAGACTGAGCCGATGATGGTGACCATGCCAATGACCCAGGCGGCGTCCCAGTTGCGGAAGAGCAGATAGCAAAGAAGAAACAGCCCAACACCCAGCAGGGTTTCAATCGGATGCAGGTAGATCAGGCTGCCCAGGGTGGACCCCATGCCCTGCCCGCCCTGAAAATGAATGTAGATTGAGAAATCGTGCCCAAGTGCACAGGCCAGAGCCGCGAGATAAGGGACAACCTCACTGCCCGAGAGCATGCGTGCTAGCCAGGTAGCGAGCGCTCCCTTTCCAATATCCACGATGCTCACTAGGAGAGCGGGTTTCCAGCCCAAGACGCGAAACGTATTGAGACCGCCAAGATTGCCGTCGCCAACCTCACGAAGGTTGATGCCGCGGCGGCGTCCGATCAGATACGAGGTGGGGAACGCCCCGATCAGGTACGAGGCGAGCAGGAGGAACAGGGTTGAGTGCACCATGCCAGTCTCCGCGTTTATCTTATCACTGATTTCCCCAGCGCAGGATCGCAATTCCTGCCAGCAAGCGCAGCGCGCCGAAGACGATCAGGGCCACACCTATCCCGATGTACTCGCAACCGGCTGCCACATGTCCGTGCCCGGCGCGGGAAGCCGGCAAGGAAGGCTGCACCTGCGGCGCGCCGCAGGTGCAGGTGAGCAATCTCCTCGCAAGAATGCAACAGGACAGCGCTGAGCTGTCCTGTTTTTTGCCTGACTAACGGTGCGCATCAGACGTTTGCGGAGCGAAGTAAATCGGCTACAAGTGGTTGTTATGCATTTTGATTCGAACTTGAAGAGCCAAGTTCTTCCGCCTCACCCCAGCCGCAGCTCTCGCATATAGGCACATAAGGCGCATCAGAATTCAGGTCAGGTCGATAGACTACTGCAATTCGATAAGAAGAGCATTTGGGACATCTATCTGGGACTCTGCCTTCATAGCGTGTAAGGGCAGCGCCGAAAGCTGTGATTACTCCCTCTGTGGCGTCAATGGCCATATGACCATCAAACCGCACTGCATTGGATGTGTGAGTGAGCCAGTTTACGAGTTGCCAAGTAGACTTCGAGATCGATTTTAAGTATGCACGGATCTCATCTGCGCTAGCTCCGCGAGCAATAGTATTGGCAATTAGCTCTGACCAATGGATAAAATCCGATGCCTTTGGTGATACTTGGCCATCCGGCACAATCTTTTCATTTGCTATAGCTCGGATTAATGTAACAAGACATTCGCGACACCGCATACCAACGGCCTGGAAATCCTCTGCCTCATCAGCACGGTCCAAGGCTTCCGCCGCCTGTGTCCAGCGTCTCCATGCTGCGGCCAAGCGATCTTGCTGTTCGTCTGTTGCAGTCGCTTTGCGTTGAGCCATCATTCTCGTGGTTACGCCGACGTGAAATGACAGGGTGTAATCCAAACTTGGAAAAAGCTTCTGCAAATAGAGATTGGTAGGATTCGTAATAACCCAGTATCGATTGCGATTAGTTCGCACATCCCATGCGTCCAACTTGCTGTCAAATAAATGTTCTGTTGTTACCTTTTCCAAATGAACAACGTTTTCATTGGATGTCTGCCATTCAACATATTCACGGATCGCCTGTTCTTCGTGTGCATGCCTCTTTAGCACCGCACTTCGTAATACAGATGCTGGTACAGGCCCTGGAATAGTATGGGCAGTTGAGAGATCACCTTTTGACTCAGTTGGCTTTTTTCTCACTGGTCTTTTTGACTTTCTTATCGTGGGCATTGCGTTAACCCTATGTGGAGAAACACCTAATGGGCGAGCTTAGCGGCAGTGGCGGGACGGGCGAGATTCCTTCCCATCATCGCGCATTTCTGACAAGCCTGGGCTGAGCGGAGGCTGAAGGCCGCAGTCGAAGCCTGCTCCGGTCGCGAGTGGCGCCGCGCAGCCTCCCTGGAGCGATGTGTAGGGGGCAGCAACTGCCTGCCTTGAGCGAAGCGAATGTGTCTGCTGGAGGCGTTGTTTGGCAGTTTTATTATGCGAGGAAGCCCTGGATAAAATGTGTAAGTCTTTTCTGTTCATCTGGAACTGCATCAAAGGCTGCTCTAATCAATTGATGTGCCACAATTGTTTTGTCTAAATTCAATGTAATTGCTGCTTCGTGGAATTCATTATGCTTACCAGCTCGACGCGCTGCATTCAACACTTCAATCACCTTTTCTGGCGATAGCGAAAACTCTTCTCCAAGCCGTGCATAAACAACTTCACTCTTCTGACTAATTACCCAAAGCTCTGGCCATTCAGTGCCTGGTAAGAAGTTCAGCCTCTTCTCCACATATTGTTGAGCTTTTGTTTGGTCTTTCAACTCCTCTAGAGCATTAAGAAATTCCTTGATTTGCCCTTTAGCAGATGAAAGTTTATCGCCGTCTAGAAGCACACAGACTTCTGGTGGTCGATTTTCTTTATACCTCACAGCCATATGTCGCATAACAGCGGCAGAAGATCCAATAGGCAGGACTTTTATGCGAGACCTTAATTCTGATGTCAAGCAGGTCTCTACAATTAGTTTTGCAGATTCGTCTTCAACAAGAATATCCAACTCCATACTTGGACGGCCGGAGAGTTTGCCTGTTGCATAAGCTGGCGAAATGCCTGGCAATACATGGATAACGTCGCCAACACGCTCAAGATATAATCGTCCTTCCGGGGGAAGGCATTCAAGTATTCTAGGTGAATGAGTTGTGCAGATTATTTGAAATTTGCGCTGCTCACATAGAACTTTCAATTCGTTGATTAGGCGTGCCTGTGCATCTTCATGAAGGCCTAATTCAATTTCATCAATAACTATAAGTGAGCCATCAGGACATTCTTTTGTTATGGAGAATAGCTCAAATAACGACTCTTCACCTGCACCCATATTGAAGCCAGAATAAGTTATTGTGCCACTTTTTACAATAGGTATTCTATATTTTGAATGTTGTTTGTGACCAAAGTATTCGTAATCTATGCTGAGGATACGGCCTACAATAGCCCTAACATCATCTTCCCATCCCTGCGCGTTCACAGGTTGAAATAACCGCCGATAACTTTTTGATACGCCCCTTTCTGCATCTGGCACTATGCGATCAATGCCAAGGTAAACAACGGTACGTTTCACACGATTGTCGTAATTACTCCAACGTCCTCTATAGCGTTTAATTCGAGCTTGCCAACCTGGTCCGATTCGTCCTGCCGGATTTTTAGGAGAGTACCATTTATTATGCAAAATTTGATACCGGATTATTATTCCGGCTACTGATACTTCTTCCGATGTTTGAACGAAAAAGTCAGAAAAAGTGTAGTATGAATTTTTTCTTCCCAATAGTCGAAAACCTTGTCGCGTGTTATGAAAAGCACATGCTGCAAGAGCAAGCAAGGTTGTTTTACCTGATCCGTTACGGCCTGCTACTGCGGTAATTGGATAATTGAAGTCAAATTGTATCTTCTCCAAGCCACGAACTTTCCCGCTAACCACTCGTACGCTCAATAAGGTCGCACGCGATGTGTCATTGGGAAACCATTTTAGATTCTTGTTATCTAATTCAGAGTAATTGTATGCCATGTATTGTTTCTAAATAGTATCATTCGCTGAATGAGTTGCCCAACTATGTACTCGGTTGACAGTCTCAACCTGACTGCTTATGGATTGAAATATCACATACGGATAATGATATCGCTCACCCTGAGATAACTATACAACAAATCCCTCCCGCGGGCAAGCGCTGCCCGCCCTAATTCTTTTGGGTCCGCCTGGAGCCGATATCGGGCTGCTTCTTTTATGTTTATTGCTGAATTTCCAACCTCAAATAATACTGGATTCCCATCGCCCTCAAACCTGACCGGAATATTGCCGGAAAAGCCATCACTCCAATTTCCTTGTCAATGAGTTCAGGATGGATCAGGGAATATTCCTTATTCTTCCAGCGGATTGAACAGCTCCCTTTTGCCATTACATTTGCATACCAGTCTACGTTCTTACCGTACGTCAGGGCGACCACAAATCCATTATTAATTGGCTCGGCAATAATTGGAATCCGATAAAGTTTGCCGCTTTTGCGACCGACATGACTCAATATTACTAAATGACCGAATTTTTTCCCGGAAATATGGATAAGTATCTTATTCGTAACAAATTTGTTAATTACCCTGATGCGATCCAGCATTGCTTGTTTCATTGGCAATTCTTACTCCATTTATCATTTCCACGTGAGCTGTGCAGCCCAACTCGCGTTTAAGTGGATCACAAAATAGCTCATGATCGATTTGGATAATGTTCATTTTGGAATATTATACAGATAATGATAACACTCACCCCGAAATAACTATACAACAAATCCATTGCTCGGGCAAGCGGCCCCTGTGGTGAGCGAAGGCGAACCATCTGCTGCTCTTCCTTCTTCCAACAACGCGGGAAGAAGCGTGGCACCTGCTGCCTGGTCTCGTTGGTTTCCGGCACGCACAGTAGCAGGTCGCGTTCCTCCGGATGTGCCTGAAGAATAGCCCAGCCAACGATGATTCAATTAGAATCTTTACATAACACGCAATTTTGAATGACCTATTAATTCAATATATAATTACTTTCCCTTAAATACAATCACCATTTTGCATTTAATGGGGAAAGGGACAAACAAAATGGCGATCGGAAGGACCAGCCCCCTGGAAGGGCCTGACTTCTGCCCCTTCCCCGCTACGCTGCGCTCCGGGGGCTAGTCACACGATTGGACAATAACCAAAAATAGGAGCTTTATGTTCCTTTCATTTACCCCCAATACTGCCGTCTTTAAACGGTATATGTTTTTTTTTGAAATGTCATCATCCCGGTATCTGGCCTGCAACTCAAGTAGGTTACAATCTAAATGAAATCCATGTAGATCAATATTTTTGATCAGTATTCTTTGTTACAGTTGCCTTTTAGTACTTACTCGTGATCTGACGAAGTGGTCCTGATTTTATATTACACACATCCCGATTGGGACTCCAGGAGGAAAAACAATCCTGCTTTATCTCGATCCCGGCTCGGGGAGTTTCTTGATCCAGTTGCTTATTGCAGCACTTGCGGGCGCGGGAATTGCCACTGTGGCCGGTTGGACCAAAATCGAGCGCCTGTTTGGAAATAATAGGAATGTCGAGACAGATCACAACGAAGATGACGAGCAGCCAAATGCGTAGCGTCTCGTTTGTGGTTCCGTAAGTGCCGGTAATTCAGAGGTGGTAATGAAAAAAACCTTTACAAAGCTACCCTGGTTCTATATTCTTCTTACCTTTTATCCATTGCTTTTCCTGTGGACGGTAAACATTTCCGAGATTGATCCTTCGGTCGTGCTCCGACCATTCCTGGTCACATTGTTGGGATCGGCAGTGCTTTACGGCATTCTTTACGCTTTATTACGCAATATTGGAAAGGCGGCGTTGGTTGGGAGTTTTCTTCTGGTGGCTTTCTTCTCGTATGGTCACATTTATTATCTGGCGCGTACGATACCAGCGCTGAAGATTCTCAACCACCACACCACTTTGATTCCAATTTTCCTGGTTGTTTTTGGCCTTGGCATCTGGGGGATAATGCACATCAAGGAATTTGGAAGTGTGATTCGATATTTGAATGTGGTGAGTTTGGTGCTGGTTCTCATCCAGGTTGTTCAATTAAGTTACTCTTATATCGGGACATTTTATGCGGCTCGCCGCCCGGTTACGCTGCAATCAGGCCTGACAGTTACAATTAATCGCAGCGATTTGCCGGATATTTATTTGATTGTTTTGGATTCTTATACGCGTGAAGACGCAATGAAGCAAGACTTGGGATTCGATAACAGTCAATTCATAGAACAGTTGAAAAATATGGGATTTTATGTGGCTCCTTGTAGCCGGTCAAATTATCGATTCACTCTGGGTTCCATCGCCTCAACGTTAAACATGCAATATTTTCCCCAGGCGTATGCAAATGATTTTGCAGGCAGTACTTTTTGGACTGTGATAAATAACAACGAAGTGCGTCGCCAATTGGAAAGCGTTGGCTATAAAACCGTTTCCTTTCTCGGAGATGACCCACGGGTGGCTTTAACTGATGCGAATATCCTTTTCCAGGTGGATCGTCCGGCACTGGATTTCAGCTCCTTGCATGCATTCGAAGCCATGTACATTCAAAGTACTGCCGTGATCATCCTAAGAGATATCGATACCAGATTAAAGATATCGCAATACTTCAACGTGAATACTGCCAGCCAAAAGACATCTTTGGTGGATTATTCCGGAATGAGCCCCGATAACCGGGACCTTATCAAAGAGCATGTCACTGCACAATTGTTCTTTCTTGACAAGCTTCCAAGTGTCCCTGCCATCGCAGGGCCAAAATTCACCTATGTTCACATCTCCATACCTCATTTTCCGTACGTGTTCACCCCGGATGGCAGAATGTTGACCGACCCTGGATTTTATAGTGCTGCAAACGGAGATGCCGTGAACCAGGATTATCAAAAACAGGGTTATTTAAGTCAAGTACAGTATATCAACAGTCGGATTATCCCTATTCTGCAGACGATCATCGCAAAATCGAAAACGCCTCCCATTATCGTTCTTATGGGTGATCATGGTTTGAGAGACAATAACCGGTACACCAACTTGAATGCCTACTATTTACCGGATGGATCGAAGGGTTTATATGAGACAATCACGCCGGTCAATTCATTCAGAGTGATCCTCAATGAATACTTTGGAGCAAATTATCCTTTGTTGCCGGATATCTCCTACTCCGGCGATGGTTACGTGGAAAATGAAACATTTAAGGATTGCCTCCCATGAAAAATGGTGGATGGTTTGGAATTCTCAATGGATATTGAGTCCCAAAGATGGGAGAGGGGAAATTGATGGGAATGAAGACAGGAGTAGGAAGCGCCGGGGGTCTATGCTTTACCGCTCATTTACTGACCCGCTTTGTTCTGTGATGGACACACAAGCATATATACCTTAGTCACACCGATCACACTTTTTGGTTCATAATTCAGCGGGAAAACATCGATCTGCAAGGTATATTTTGGCTTTAGTAAAGGTACATGTTTCGCTCCGAAATATCGGCTAACGACCGACACGGCTTGCACCACTCAATTTTGGTATGGGTTACTTACCAGGCTAATGGTTCGGAAATTCAAACCATAAGCAGGATTTCGAAGATAAATTACGCGTCTATTGATTGGCATTGGGATTTTCCTTCAAATAGGCGGGCATGGGAGCCCGAGAGCCCGAAAGCGCCCGCTGGCCTCTCCCGGCAGCCTTGTTGTAACCTGACGCGATAGGCCGATGCGGTGTGTAATTTCTGCAGTTGTCGTTGATGGACTTGCAAAGATTGCTAAGCCGGAGGAGAAGCGGGTATTCTAAGTATCCTGGCCAGGTGTGTTGTAGGAAGGATTGTTTTGTTCGTTTTTCGTGATAGAATTTTTTATATTCAAAATTGGTCAGGAGAGCTGCCAGGAGGAATCATGTTTATATCCATAAAAAGAGCGATCATCTCTGCCGTTCTGTCGGTTCTTTTTGAATTGTATACATTCAATTTTATTCCAAGAAATATCAATATCATCGCCGCACGCAGTCTTTCAAGGCAGATTGGTGACTATGTGCTTAACTTTCTGGTTTTTTTTATAGTTTTCTACCTTGTGTTGACACTTGGTACTTACCTTATTAAAAAGATCTTTCCAAAATCTAAAAAATGATGTACACCCGCGTGCCTTGTCGGTATTGACGTATTAGAACAATTGTACTATAATCATTGCGCGGCGAAGGTGTTGGGGATCTTTGCTGCTTTTAATTGTGCACCTTAAAAATTGAAGCTTCCGCAGGGATCCGCCGCTGGTTGGGGCGGGCGTCTGTCCGCTTGGGGACACCGTCCCCTAGACGAGGCGGCTTTTGCGAAGCATCCCCGTGGGACCAGCCACCATCAGCCACATCAACGCCATGAGGCGTCGATGTCAGGCACCGAAGTGCTCTTCCGGGAGGAGGTTGTTTGTTTTGTAAAAAACAACCTCGGGCAGGATCGTCCTGTCTATTAATGGAGTTAATAATGAAGAAGTCCTCGAAGAGAACGCGGGAACCGGGAAGGGTTGTTTGTTCCTCTGTTGTTCCTCGAAACAAATAACATCCCCGTGAGGGGACAAATACCGAGGCGGCTCTTGCTCTCAGCTCTCTGATTTTCTTTCGTGCTCGCCTGCCCCCGTTCTTTGGGGGTCGTGTCTTTGTGCCTTCGTGGTAGGGATATATATAATTTCACACCAGGCGTTTATAGTTGGCAACGCTTTATGCAACGAGGAAAATGTACCATTGGGCTTGCACATCTACCCCGGACTCAGGCGCCGGGGGAGTGCATGGAGAAAAACAGAGATTCTCGGTGGACTCTGTGCTCTCTGTGGTGACTGGTGTGACTCCTATGTCACCCCTTTTCCCGCTTTACTTCCAGCACGGCGATCTTCGTCGAGTGATTGAACGGCGCGGGGTCCGTGATGGGTGCGCCGGTACGGGTCTGGGTGTACCCGGTGAAATCCTCCGGGACCGGGATAAACTCCACGATTTTCAAATACCCATCGGCGCAAAGGGTCTCCAGCGTCTCCAGATATTCCATCCCACTGACGTACAGGGCGTTATTGATGGAGACCAGCCAGCCGCCGTCGTTGATCAGCGGGCGGACTTTGTTGATGAGCCGGGTGCTGTCCGTATTCAGATCCAGTGTGCCCTTGGGGGTGGCCGAGAAAAAGGGTGGGTCCACAAAAACACAGTCGAAGCGCTCCCCACTCCGTTTGAGATGGCTGACCAGCGGCCAGAAATCCCCGACGATAAAATTCGCCTTGTTAATCAGGAAACCGTTCAGGGTATAGGAGGTCTTGGCGAGGTTGAGGAACGGCCGGCTTAGATCAATTTGGACCACCCGTGCCGCCCCTCCGGCGCAGGCCGCCACGCCCAGGCTGCCGGTGTAGGCGAAAGTGTTCAGGACGGTCCTGCCGCGCATGTGCAGGAGGATCCACTGGCGCAGGTTCCTCGTATCCAGGTACAAGCTGGTGTCCAGGTTCATGCATAGGTCGAGGGCGTACCAGACCCCGTGCTCCTGTACCTTGCGGTCGGGCGTTTCACCGAACAAGAGTTTTCCCCGTTTTTCCTCCAATGATGGGCTGTTGCGGGTTTTGATGATCCCAACCCGCAGCCAGGGGAAGTGGTCTTGCAGGAAGGCCTGTGCGGCGTGTATCAGCGGCAGGCCCTGTTCCGGTCTCTCGGCGTAGTTGTGCAGGACGGCGGTCGCAGCGTATAGGTCCACCACCAGGTCGAGACAGCCCTCCAAAAAGCCGTTAAAGAGCCGGAAGGCATTCTTGTGCCCAGCGTCGAACAACGGCTCGCGTGCTGCGGCGGCTTTTTCGAGCAGGGAGATGATTGGTTCTGCCATGCGAATCTTTTCCATCCAAACCTGGCATAACTATAATGCAGGCGGCTTCTCCACGGAACGTGGCGGACCCGCGAGCCTGCCCTCGTAAATCCGCAGGAAGACCACCCCACTCAGGATCAGCAGGCCGCCAATAATTTGGATCTGGGTCAGGCGTTCGCCCAATAAAAAATAGGCAGTCGCGGCGGTGAAGACCGGTTCCAGAGTGACGACCAGGTTAGCCACGCTGGAGGGCAGGTATGTCAGGCTGACGTTGTATAAACCGTAGCCTGCCAGCGTTGGTCCCGCCGCCAATAGGAACAACACGCCCCATCCAACCCAGGCCTTTCCCAGCCAGAGGAAGTCCGCCGGGTGGGTGGCTGCGCCGGGGATGTGTCCGCCGGAGAGCAGGTTGAAGGCCAGCAGGAAGATTGCCGCGAACCCAAAGGTGTACAACAGCGTTGTCCATGGGTTGAGTCCGCGCTGCGAAGCGGAACGGCCCATCAGCGTGTAGATGGCATACAACAGACCGGAGAGGATCCCGGTGATAATTCCCAATAGATTAAGGCGCCAGGCTGCCGGGTCCAGCGCACCCGACACCAGCACACAGCCCGCCAGGCTGAGAACCACTGCCAGCAGTTTGCCCCAGTCCAGCCGTTCCTTGAGGAACAACCAGCCCAGCAGGGCGGTGAACCCGGCCGAGCAGTAGACCAACACGGTCGAGACCGCCGCTCCATTTATTGAGACGGACAGAGTCCACAGGGAGTTGAAAATAGCCAGCACCAGGCCGTAGAGCACAAGATAACCCAGGTGTTGGCGGTCCACACGCAGTAGCGATCGGCGGCCCAGCGCCAGGATGGGTAATAGGGTCAAGAAAACGAAAAATTCCCGCCAGCAGGACAGGATGAGGGCAGGCAGGTGGTAGGTCTGGGTGATATAGCGGATGAAGATGGCCGTGGTCGAAAGGATGGCCGCGCTGATCAAGGCGATGGTATAACCGCGTGTGAGATGGGATTTACTGAGAATGGTGTTGGACATAAGTGTCAGGGCCTTATCGCCACAAAGATCAGTTCGCCGGGGTATTTCGACCCGTAGGGACTCTTGTCGTAATCAGCATAAAGCTGCTCCACCTCAAACCCGGCCCGTACCAGCAAGTGCTCCGCTTCGAACCTGAACAGGTATCTCATCGGGAAGGCCTGCACCAGTCGTTCCTGGCGACCGTCGGGGTGGGTCACATAATAGATCAATTCCGTGTAGTTGATTTGGTTGAACACATCCCTGGAGGCGATCTTATGACGGCGGATGACACGCCGGCCATCTGGCATGGTGAACTCGGGCTCTTCAGCCATCTCCTCGCCGATGTTCTGCCGGGCCAGTGCCTCCAGCCAGGGGTTGAAAATATCCAGGATCAATTTGCCGCCCGTTTCCAGATGGTGATGGATACAATCCAGGCAGGCGAGCTGATCACCCACCGTCGTCAGATGCTGGAATGGGCGGAAGGGCAGGGTCACCAGGCTGAAAGTCCCCGGGAGCTCGAAATGGCGCATGTCTCCTTCCACCAGCCGGACCTTGGAACGGACTTGTTCAGGTTCGGTTTTGAGCCGTTCCCGGCAGACTGCCAGCATGTGAGGCGACAGATCCAGGCCGGTGATCTCGACGCCAGCCCGTGCGGTAGGGATCAGGATGCGTCCCGTGCCACAACCTGCTTCGAGTACCTGCCCGTCTGACTGTCTGGCAGCTTCCACGAAAAAGGCCACGTCCGGGCGGTCGCGGTACGGGACGACGTAATCGTAGAGTTCCGCAATGGGCAAATACTCGTCATAGCTTCCAGACTGTGTCATAAGAGTTTCCTTCTGTGCTGAATGAATTTCGGAAAATTATTCCGTGTTATTTGTTATTTCAATCCAAGCGTTTCATTCTTCTCCAGCCTCTCAATGGCCTCCCGGATGCGCCGCTGGCGGGTCTCTTCCCTTTTGGCATCCGAAATCCAACCGATGTACTCTCTTCTGTGGGAGGGCGGGAGACGGTTGAAGTTTTCCCAGGCTTTAGGGCTGATCATCAATCCTGCTTTCAACCAATCCGGCAGGGGCAATTCAGGACGTTTCGGCCGCGGCGTATCGGCTTTGGGCAGTGTGAAATCCACCACGGCGAGACCCGCCCCGGTCATGCGGCCTTCCTTGACCAGTTTTGCCACCAGATGCTTGTTCAGGTCAGACCACTTGCTGCCTGTCCGGCGCGGGTTGAATTTGCGGGCGTATTTCTCATCGTCGATTTTCTGGATGAGGCTGTCAATCCACCCAAAGCACAGTGCTTCTTCGAGAGATTCAAGATACGTCACCGATGGTTTGCCACACCCTTTTTTGTAGTAGACCAGCCAGACTTCCGTCTCGGTGGCGTGGTGTTGTTCGAGCCAGACCCGCCACTCGGTCCGGCTGGCGGCGTAGGCAGTCTTGGTGATTTCCATGTTTGCCAGTATACAACAAATCGTTCAGGTATAATGGGCCAGTTCAATTGGTCTTTTGAAACTACCGTGATTGAGGGAAAGATATGCGGGTGTTGGGTGGGTGTGGCCCCCCAACACCTGCTATTTACCCAACGTCATTCAATCGCATCAATTCCTGGAGGTTTGTGATTCAAGCGCTCATCTTCGACTTCGACGGTCTCATCCTCGACACGGAAACGCCCGAGGTGCAAATTTGGCAAAAGCTCTATGCTCGTTATGGGCAGGAATTCCCGCTTGATGAATGGGTGCGTACCGTGGTCGGCGCCACCGTTGCCAACCTCGACCCGGTGGCCCTCCTTGAGCGTCTCACTGGCCTGCCGCTCGATCGCCAGGCCCTGCAAGATGAGGCGCACCGCACCCGTCTGGACTGGCAGGCCACCCTGGCACCCCTGCCCGGCGTGGCAGATTACCTAGACTCCGCCCGTCGCCTGGGATTGCGCCTGGCGATTGCTTCCAGTTCCCCACATGGCTGGGTGGACGGCTATCTGCGCCACCTGGGATTCTCCGATCTGTTCGATGCTGTCATCTGCCGCGAGGACGCCCCCCGCGTCAAACCAGCCCCGGACCTGTTTCTCACCGCCTTGTCCACCCTCCACGTCCGGGCTGACCAGGCGCTCGCTTTTGAAGATTCGCCCAATGGTGTCAAAGCGGCCAAAGCTGCCGGACTGCGCGTGGTGGGTGTACCGAACTTGATTACTGCCCACCTTGGCCGGTTGCCTGCTGACCTGACACTCGCCTCACTCTCTGACCTGGCCCTGCCGGGTTTGCTGGATCATTTCGGCGACTCTCTCGCTCTCCGCCCGGAGACGCCGGAAGACCTCCCCGGCATCCGAGCAGTGGAAGAAGCAGCTTTTACCCATCACAACGAAGCTGACCTGGTGGATTTGGTACGGGTGTGCGGCAAATGTACGCTATCGATGGTCGCGGTCCAAGATGGTGGCGTGCTCGGTCACATACTATTCACGCCCGTCATGCTCAACCCGCCGCACCCCGGTCGGCACGGGCTCGGTCTCGGCCCGATTGCGATCCTGCCTGCACTCCAGCGAACGGGCGTCGGTTCCCGGCTGATGCGGGCCGGGCTGGAACACGTCCGCCGCCTCGACTACGGTTTCGTTGTCCTGCTGGGCAACCCGGCTTATTATTCCCGCTTCGGGTTTTTGCCTGCACGTGCTTTCGGCCTCTCGAGCGATTATGGCGACGGGGACGAATTTCAGGTGTTGGAACTCCGCCCCGGGAAGCTGGCGGGTGTGCGCGGGCATGTCAAATACATCCCGGAGTTTGAAGAGACCGGCTGCTGAAGGAGGTTGATATGAAACGCACCGTTTTTTCTCTGGTGGCCCTGGCCTTTTTGCTGACAGCCTGCGCCGCCTCGTTTCCTTCCCCAACACCCATTTTACCGCCACCAACAGCCGTACCGCCGACCGCAACGCATCAGCCGACAGCAATGCCTCAGCCGACCGAAACGCTCGTTCCCACGCTGACGCTGCAGCCACAGTCGGTAAAGTTCGCCGTTATCGGCGATTTCGGCCTGGACGGAGTGGCCGAAGCGGACGTGGCGACCCTTGTCCACAGCTGGCAGCCCGATATTATCATCACCGTTGGTGACGACAACTACCCCTCCGGCGCAGCGGACACAATTGACGCCAACATTGGAAAGTATTATCACGATTACATCTTCCCCTACATCGGTACGTACGGCTCCGGCGCAGACAGCAATCGCTTCTTCCCTACACTGGGCAACCACGATTGGTATACCACGAACGCTCAACCGTACCTCGATTATTTCGCCCTGCCCGGCAACGAGCGTTACTACGATTTCGTCTGGGGTCCGGTCCACTTCTTTGCCCTTGACAGCGACGAACACGAACCGGATGGCGTCAACGAGGCCTCGGCCCAGGCTGCCTGGCTAAAGCAGAACCTGATGGCCTCCAACAGCATCTGGAACATCATCTATTTTCACCATGCCCCCTACTCGTCCGGCATGCACGGTTCCACCACCTGGATGCAGTGGCCGTTTGCCGCCTGGGGTGCGGACGCTGTGCTGGCGGGTCACGACCATCTCTACGAGCGCTTGCTGGTGGACGGCATCCCATACTTCACGGACGGCGCCGGTGGTGGCGCCCTCTACAACTTCGGCACCCCCTTGCCTGAGTCGAAATTCCGTTACAATGCCAATTACGGTGCCATGCTGGTCACGGCCAGCGAGACAGAGATGTTGTTCGAGTTTTATAACCGGGCGGGGGAGTTGGCAGACTCGTATCGGGTGACGAAGCCGTGATGCAAGAGACCGGTCGAAAAGGCCGGTTTCTGGTTGTCGACTTAACGGCAGAGTCACTGCCTGCCACGCTTTATTGAGGACCATTGAAACATTCTCCCGCCAATCTGCCCGGCGGGAGAGACCTGATCCCTAAATCCCTGATTCCCCATAAAGCTTCCTGTGCACAATGCTCAGCGCCCGCACCTGCTCCGCGGCGTGGTACGAAGACCTCACGAGTGGTGCGGACTCGACCCACTTGAAGCCGATCTCGCCTCCGTAATCACGCAGTTCCTTGAATTCTTCCAACGTGTAATAACGCGCGATCGGCAGGTGCTTCTTGCTCGGCTGGAGGTACTGGCCTATCGTCAGGATATCCACACCCCAACTGCGCTGGTCGCGCATCACGGCCTTGACTTCCTCGATATCCTCGCCCAGACCGACCATGATACCCGACTTGGTCAACACCTCGGGGTCAAGTTTTTTGGCACCAGAGAGGATCGCCGAGCTCCACTCGTAGTGGTCCTGCGGCTGGACCTGTTTGAACAGCCGCGGTACTGTCTCTACATTATGGTTCAGGATCTCCGGGCGGGCGTCCAGCACGATTTTCAGGGCTTCCAATGAACCTTTGAAATCCGGGATGAGCACCTCCACCGAGCAACCCGGCAGGAGTTCGCGGATACGCCGGATGACCATGGCAAAAATGGGCGCGCCGCCGTCCCGCCGGTCGTCGCGGTTGACGGAAGTAATGACAGCATGTTTCAGCTTCATGGACTTGACCGCCTGTGCCACGCGTTCCGGCTCCAGCCAGTCGAGAGCTTCCGGGCGCCCGTGTTTGATATCGCAGAAGCCACAGGTGCGCGTGCACACGTCGCCCAGCATCAGGAAGGTGGCAGTGCCCGATCCCCAGCATTCACCCATATTGGGGCACATGGCTTCCTCGCAGACGGTGTGGAGCGCCTTGGAGTGCATCAGGGCCTGTAACTGCTCATACGTCTCGCCGGAAGGGGCGCGCACTTTGATCCACTCCGGGCGGCGGAGCGGGGCGGTGCTGACAGTCTCTGGGTTGACCCGGTCACGGGTGGGGGAAACAGGCATCAGGTCCTCTTTGAACCAGTAATATTTATCAATAAACTCATATAAATCATATCACGTATGGATTTACATTTTTTTAACTTTCAACTTCAAACCTTCCACTTTAACCACTTCCACTTTCTCGCCCATGCGGATCCTGCTTTGCCCCTCAGCCAGTTCCGCTGTCCACAACTCTGCCCCGGACTGGACCTGTCCGGTGGGGTTGATGTCGGTCCGGGCGATGCCGGTCTGGCCGCGCATCCCCTCCTGGCCGGTGATGACCTTTCTCTTCTGCGCACGCAGTGCAAAGCCGACGATAATGGCGAAACTGATGCCGATGACGAGGGCTATCATGATGACCAGTGGGACCGAGACACGCTGGAACTGGGGGGTGCCCGGTGAGTTGAACAGTACCAGCGCCCCGACGATGAACGAGCCGATGCCCGCCGCCGTCAGCCCGCCGTGGGTGGCGGCTTTTATATCTACGATGAATAGTATAAAAGCGATGATCATGAAGGCCAGCCCGAACCAGTTGACCGGCAAGATGCCCAGTCCGTAAGCTGCCAGTGCCAGGCAGACGACGCCGATGAACCCCGCCACCCACCCGCCCGGGTTGGAGAGTTCGATCAGGATGGCCTGTGCGCCAATACTGAGCAGGATTAAAACGAAGTTCGGGTCGACCAGCAATTGCAACAGTTGCTCGATCAGTGACATTTCCAGGGTCTGCGGCACGGCCCCGGCGGTATGCAACGTGCGGGGGCCGTCAGCCATCTGGACGGTGAAGCCGTCCAACTGGTTGAGCAGGTCGGTCAGGTCATTGGCGATAAAATCCACCAGGTGTGCGTTCAGGGCTTCGCTAGCAGAGACGGCTATGGCGCTTTCGATGGTGGACTCGGCCAGTGCAGTGGCCTCGGCTCCGCGTCGTTCGGTGTACGAGCGCACCAGTGCCTTCATTGCCTCCTTGACTTTGGTCTCCTCGGTGGTAGAAAGGTCTGTACCCTGCGATCCCACCGGGCTGGCCGCGCCGATGGCTGTTTCCGGAGCCATGGCTGCCGCGTGCCCTGCCAGCGTAATGACCGTCCCGGCGCTGGCAGCCCACGCCCCGTTCGGACTGACATAGACCACCACCGGCACGCTGCTGGCGCGGATATCCTCGGCCATTTTTTGCATCGGATCAAGCCCGCCGCCGGGAGTGTTCAATTGCAGGATAATCACATCCTCCCCCTGCTGTTCGGCAGTCTGGATGCCGCGGGAGAGATATTCCTGCATGGCCGGGGTGATGGCCCCGTCAATGGTCAGCACCAGGGCTACCGGTCCAGACGCCGCAGCGTGGATCGGCTGCAGGAGGAACAGGGTCAGGGCGAAACAGGTCAGGACAATACGGGTAATTTTCATAGAACTCTCCGGTCAAAATGATTATAAACCTGAATAAGTGGTTCGCCTGTTTGCCTGGTGGACTTTGGCTTTATGTCCTGACCGGACGGGGCAGCCAGAAAACGATACCGGCCAAAGTCGAGGTGATGAGACGGTGAAATTCCCGGGCCAAATTCGCGTGTAAATTAATTATTTTTTGAGGAACGAATACCAGCCGGGAGGGAATGCCGCGCCCCTGATGAAGGGGAGGCATGAGTTGTTGGATGGCTTGCCATTGGCGGTCAGAGCGGTCCGTTTTGCGGGTCCCATCGATTTTTGAGTAAAAGTGAAAATTGCCAAAACGAACAGGAACGAATAGAGGGGCAAACGGTGCATCTTTCAGGGGGATTTTGGAGGAAAAAAGCGATGAAACATTCGTATTCATCATTTTGAAAAACCTGTCTCAAAAATCGGTCTATTGGTGTTTGGCGGGACTGCATCCGTTCTCACATCAGGGAACGCAGAGAACGATAAGAGGAGGGTCAATACTATTATAGCACAAATGTTCTGCTATTAGAAGGTGCCAGATATGGCGGATGAGGCGGTGTGACGGGTTGACCTGCCGTTGGCCTCACGGTAGAATATAGCGCACGCGGGCGTCGCCAAGTGGTAAGGCATTAGCCTTCCAAGCTAATAGCCCAAAGAAATTAAGTAGATTACCCCCATATATAGGGAATCACCTCCTAGAACCTCCTATCCGGACTAGATATAGGAGGTTTTTATGTCTTCACAAACAGCAACAAATCAAGAATGGGCATTAGCTTTTTACGAGCTGCAAGACGCCTATACTGATTTCATCCTCTCCAGGCAAGCGAAACTTTGCTCAAAAGGGATGATAAAGTTCTATAACTTTACAACCGGCAAGTTCATTCTATGGCTGGAACAAGGGGGAATCACTAAACCCGAAGATATCTCAGCAAGGCATGTAAGAGCTTTTCTTGCAGAGTTAGCAAGTAAAGGATTGAGTGATTCTTACATTCACGGCTATGCAAGAGCAATAAAAACAATGCTTAGATTCTTTCATACTGAGAATTATTTATCTAAGCCTGTTGTATTTGACATGCCACCAATACGAAATCTAAAATTACCCTATCTTAGGGCCGAGGATATCCCCATCGTTCTAAATGAATGTAAAACGAAAAGAGATCAAGCTTTGTTTTTGTTCATGATTGACAGTGGATTGAGGAGAGCGGAGGTATCTGATTTAAGTTGGGGGAATGTAGATATCCCCAGTGGATTAGCTCGGGTTGAAAAAGGAAAAGGAGGTAAACCGAGAAGTGTCGTGGTAGGAGTAAAGACAAGAAGAGCATTACTTGCTTACAGGAGGGAAGTCAGTCACAATGATCCTGACCCACTATTTCAAACCAGCGATGGTAAAAGGCTGACCTCAGGAGGATTGAGGTCTATTTTCCTAAGGATAAGTAAGAGATCAGGTATCTACTTTACACCTCATGCTTTGAGAAGAACATTTGCAACACTCTCCCTAAAAGCAGGGATGAATCCATTACACTTACAAGGTTTGCTTGGTCATTCTACATTAGAAATGACTCGGCATTATATCCAAATGTTGGATGAAGATTTACTTATTGCTCACCATGAGCATGGACCAGTTGATAATTTTCTGAAATAATCGAATTGTAGGATAAGGGAATGAGCACATTACAGATTATTCAGATGTGCTCATTCCCTTAGTAAGACACTTTTTGTCTAATTGCTTTAGATTTTATCTTCTACCCCCCCCATTCCCTACAAATTCAACTCGTCCTATCCGATTTTGGGGTGCGTGTATACCCCAAAGACTCTAAAATAAAAATTCAGAATCCTTATGGGTTGTAGAAAAGATAGAAGGTGTATTGTAATATGCTTGAATTTACCCTATACTTGGAATTAGAAAAACGCAGATCACTACATCGGGGCATCAACAACCATTTGGAAATCATTATTAACTAAAGGTAAAACGGATAATCTTATGAGGGAAGGGATATATGGATGATCTCCTTAAAATGGGTAAAGCTGCAATTCGCAGTGGTGAAACAGATGAAGCACGCAGACTCTTATTCGCATATGTCAAGCAAAATCCAAATAACGAGTCTGCATGGGGATGGTTATTTAACGTATGCAACACAGACCAAGAACGCATTCAATGTTTGAAAGAGGTGTTACGCATAAATCCCCTAAACGAAAATGCCAAACAATTGCTTAATAAATATTCTTCACCTGAAATTCCTCTAGAATTACCTGTTAGTAATACTCCAACGAATAGTGAAGATGATTCAAGCAGGCTTGAAGACTTAAGAGCAAAGCAGAATATGAAAAAATGCCCATATTGTGCGGAAGAAATTCAAGCTGAGGCAATAATTTGTCGTTTTTGTGGAAAAGATTTAGCTAAAAATCCATCCAATAAGAAAGGGGGAAAAACAAACCGATTGGGATTATCCCAAGGTGAAACTAAGATATTAATTGGCGTAATTTTGTTCGCCATAGTTGCTTGTATTGTTGGAATGGTAATTATTAACAAAGGAGGTGTATCAGCAAATTTTAAATCCAATCTAAATATATTCTTAGGTGAAGCAGATAAGTTAAACATAATGACAGGTCAAGGAGTATCAAACAATGATTTCAGGAATCAGCTCGCTCAAGTTAAAAGCAAGTATGCAATGCTAGGGAACTCCTGGCCGACATCCTTAAGTAGTAATAAGGCATTGTTTGACAAAGCAATGTCATTTTGGGATTCAACCCTTATGGTTTGGGATGCCGAAATTAACGGTTCACAATCTGTAATTGATTTACCTAGTAATTTACGAAATATATGTAAGATCAATACGGGAGGCGATTTGGGTAGCGTGAGTTACTGTGTTAGAGCACTAATGGGATTGGCAAGTAATAATTATGAACAGGGGAGAGCCAACATAAACCCTTGAATTGCCATGACATAAAAGGACAAATCTTAGAAACTGCCCATGATTGGCTGCCCCCCTCAGCCAATCATGGGCAGTTCACTTATCAGGATTAGGTTATCGGTCACCAGACCTCAGGTAAGAGAGAATACCCTTGACAGACTAAAGAGCGTGGGTGTATAATAGAACCAATAGGACAATTAGGGTAATTTTTATTATCTCGTAAATATCCTTTTTTATTATAAGTCTCCCTTTTAGGGGGATTTTCGTTTTAATCTACATTTATTTTATTCTTTTAGAAAGGAGGAATTTTACCAAATAATATAAAAAACCAATCATTCATAAAAAGAGAGAATTGGAACTATAAATACCAATCATAAAAAGGAGAAAAGAATGACAAATGAAAGTCAGGCAGAAAAAATAAGAGAAGTATATGAATATTTTGTGACTCATAAAACCACTGAAGGATTCGTTGGGGAGGAATTTTCCGATGAAACTATACCTGTACAAACTGGAGAAGAGGATATAAAAAAAACTGAACCTAGATTCAATAAAATTGAAGGGATTATTTCTGCAAAAGAATTACTAAATTCTGAATTGCCTGATACCATATTTGTTATAAATAATCTTTTACCTGTAGGGCTTACTTTCCTGGCAGGTAGACCTAAAATAGGAAAATCTTGGCTGGCCCTACAGATGGCTTATGCTGTTGGCATAGGTGGAGAATTTCTTGGTGAGAAAGTTGAACAGCGATCTGTTATTTACTTGGCTTATGAGGATGCTGCTCCACGACTGAAGAAACGTTTACAATGCCAAGGTATGACAGATAAAATCCCTAACATCGATTTTCTCCCTTCAGATATTGCACACGAGAAATTTGATAATCTAAATGCAAAAAATGGTAATAAGTTAAAAATTCTGACCGCTGAGTATGATCTCATTATTGTTGATACATTAGCTCAAGCTATACACCTGGACTATAACGATAACAATGAATTGACAAAGGCTATTAGACCTCTTCAAGAAATGGCTCAAGAAAATGAAACAGCAATCCTATTTGTTGACCACCATAGAAAACCAAAAATGAGGGGGGTAGATATAATTGATGATTTATTAGGAGGAACAGCTAAGGCTGCAATTGCTGATACTGTTTGGGGCTTGTATGAGGAAAACAAGGCTTTCTATTTAGAAATAGTGAGTAGAGAAATAGAAGAAAAAAAGATGCAGGTTAGTTTTGATAAAGAATCCTGTACTTGGTCTTTAGATGATTCTCAACCTCAAACTAGATTAGGGAATCTTCAGGAACTTGCTTTGAGCGCAGTAATGGCTCTACGAGAAGCTACTAATCCTCAAATAATACAATTTTTAACTGAAATTACACAGAAAATCCCAGACAGATCAAACCTCTACAAATCAATTCAATCTTTGATTGAGAAAGGAAAGTTAGCAGAAAAGGACGGAAATATTTACTACATACCAAAACAATAAACAACACAACACCATAAATAATTGTTGTGTGGTGTTGTTATATATTCTCTAAAAGTAATTATTCTGAGAGCCATCTAAAAATAGATGACTCTCAATATTCTTCGGATACCGAAGAAATGATTTTTGTCCAAAAATCATAACAAAATTCATTGTAAACTCAAATAATTCTGAGAAAGAAGTGGATTCTAGAGGATTTTATTGAAAATATTTTCAGGCTGAAAATAGAACTCTTTATAAACATCTTGTACTGTCCAACTAACATCGATTCTGCTTATAAATGAAAAAGCTAATCAGTTTTCACATTCTTTTACCTTGTGAAGAAACACAAACTACTGAGTAAAAGTTGTAATACGATATAACCCTCAGATCTAGCGGTTCTAGGTTTAAATCCCGCAAAGGTACTTTCCCTGAAAGTTATTTTAATGATCCTAATAATGGATTCGTTCTAACCTTTTCCTTAAGTTGCTTGTCCACATGAGTAACAAACACGTTGATAAGTTCTATATTCGATGGCACGTCTTTCTCGGTGATTTTTAGAATTTCGCCATTTTTAGTTTTGCCGTTTCTAAATGTACTTTAATCTTTATTCCGTTACAACAAATAGACACGGTCAAAATGGGTGAACGCAGAATAAGAAACGGTACGATAATAATAATGATGAAATGATTCGATTCAGTATAATAGGCATATTTTCATACTATGCATAAACCATTATGGGCGTTCTTGTCATTCCACAATAATCGTTAACCATTGGCAAAACCTCATGACAATTAGAGATATAAATAAGTTTGGAACCTCACGAAGAGTATTCAAGGGCAACGGGTTTGCAATATTCAGCGATGGGATTGAAGTTAAAACCCATATTACTCTGGCTCAACTTGTTGAGACTCGACTAATCTTCATAGCAGATGTAAGGCGTCCAATTTGGGACTTCTTGGCTAATATACCCGCAGTAATTGGATTTAAAGGAAAGTTAATAGATGGTCGCTCAGTGAGCATACAGGGGTTTGTCATTAAAGAATGCAGGCAAGTATCTCGATATAGAACACGACTGATTGGCTACTCAGGTCAATGGATAATTGGAGAACCGGATTTCAAGGAAGCAATATCGATTTGTTTTGAGTTGGTAAATTTCCTCTTCTTTGGAACTGAAAACGAGGTTTTTATTGAGGGTGACAACCAGCGTTCTTCATTGTCTCTGATGGCATTGAAATTAGGGGATAAGGAAATAACACTCCGACGGGTGGTTGATTATGACCAAACAGAGGCTAGTTTAAGGGCGCAACATGGTTTGCAGGTGACTTGTACCGCGATAACCACAATAAAGGATTCAACAGAATTAGATACCGTTGTATCTACAATTGATACTCTGTGCGATGTTATGACTGTTGCACGCGGAACCCTAGTTAACTGGATATCCTTTGACGTCATCAATTTAGAAAGTGGATTACCTTATTCAAGGTATAGAGACTCAGTTACGCGCAACTTTTCAGAAATAGATTTGATACATTACACTGATACACAGAATACAAAGTCATTCCTTGAAAAAGGCTTCTCACGATGCCAAGAAATTGAACCTGACTTCCAGATCACTAGGATTGCCAGAGCGTTTACTGAAACCAGACAGGGCTCATTTATCGAAAGCCGGTCCTTATTGATAGGAGTCCTTGTAGAGTATATAACCAGCGTGAGAGCGCGGCTGGATGACTGTTCTTATATTCTCAACCAAGAAACTTTTGAATCCAAATGGGACTCTTTAAAGGCTAATGTAAAGACAATCCTAAAATTGACATACCCTCAGATTACCGGGAAATACTTGTCAGTAATGCTAAGTAACATCAGGGGTCTGAATCGTCGCCCATTTAGTTGGAAATTAAATTACTTGGCAAAATGGCTGGATATAAAGTTCGAACCAGGTGAAATAGAGAAATTCATTGATACTCGTAACAAACTCGCTCATGAGGGCAAATTTCCAGAGACCGGAAGCCCTACAGAGCATTACCTAAGAATGCAATGCTTCTTAGATCGTTTGATGCTAAGACTATTTGATTATCATGGACCCTACTATGACTTTGAACATAGAGAGATAAGACAGATTTAACACAATAGATCGCGCCTAAGTCCGGTCCAAGTGGACAATAGTTTGGTTAGTCAAACAAGCAGTGGAACTTAAATTCCTTGTTTTAATGCTTACATGTTTTCGACCTTTTTTTCCTTGACTATTATCGCGGTGAATTTCTTATCCAATGATAGAATAAATTTATCCCTGAGTTGGTTAGGAGAACAACGCAATGTCTGCCAAACAACCCAAGAAAAACAGCAAATCCATGGAAGAGACTCTCTGGGCCTCTGCCAATAAACTGCGCGGCTCGGTTGAGCCATCCGAATACAAATATGTAGTACTCGGTCTTATCTTCCTGAAATTTGCCAGCGACAAATACGAAGAACGCAGAGCGGAAATCATTGCCGAGGGACATGGCAAACACGCAGATAACGTTGCTTTTTACACGATGAAGAATGTCTTTTACCTGCCCGAAGAATCGCGCTGGAGCACGTTGATTAAAAACGCCAAGCAAAGCGACTTGGCCCTGAGAATTGACACCGCCCTTTCCACCATCGAAAAGAACAATCCTTCGCTCAAAGGCGCATTGCCCGATAATTATTACTCGCGTCTGAATTTAGAGTTGAGCAAGTTGGCTTCCTTACTAGATACTATCAACAACGTTGACACACTCAGAGACAAAGAACACGACCTTGTTGGTAGAGTGTATGAATACTTCTTAAGAAAATTTGCCATTGCAGAAGGCAAAGGAAAAGGGGAATATTACACTCCGAAAAGCATCGTCAACCTAATTGCTGAAATGATTGAGCCTTACAGCGGGATTATTTATGACCCGTGTTGTGGTTCAGGTGGTATGTTCGTGCAGTCCATGAAATTCATTGAAAGTCATCACGGAAACAAAAAGGAAGTTTCCATTTATGGCCAAGAAGCCATAACTGCAACTCTTAAACTGGCGAAGATGAATTTGGCAATTCGCGGTATTTCTGCCAACCTGGGAGAGAGAGCTATAAGCACTTTTTCCAACGATCAGCACAAAAACCTGAAAGCAGATTTCATTATGGCAAATCCGCCTTTCAACCAAAAGGATTGGCGGGCGGAAGATGAATTAAAAGATGACCCGCGTTGGGCCGGCTACGACGTGCCACCTGTGAGCAATGCCAATTATGGTTGGATTCTCAATATGGTATCTAAACTTTCAAACAATGGCATGGCTGGCTTTTTGCTTGCCAATGGCGCACTTAATGACCTCGACGCTGTGTCCATCCGCAGGCAACTCATAAAAAACGATCTTGTAGAAGCTATTGTTATCCTACCGCGCAATATGTTTTACAGCACTGACATTAGCGTGACTTTATGGATTTTGAACAAAAACAAAAAGGCTCGAACCGTTGAACATAACGGGAACATGGTCAAATACCGCGACCGACAGAATCAGATTCTATTCATGGACTTGAGAAGATGGGGGTCTGAATATGAAAAGAAATACATTCAATTGACCCCTAACGATATTCAAAAAGTTTCTGAGAATTTCCATGTCTGGCAGCACTTAGGATATGAAGCAAAATATAAAAACGTCCCTGAATATTGCTACTATGCCGGTCTTGAAGAAGCAGAGAAAAACCGTTTTTCGCTCATTCCAAGCAAATATATCGAATTCGTAGACACAGACAGCACAATTGACTTTGACAAGGAAATGAAGCGTATTCAAAAAGAATTTAAGACTCTACTCGCCAAAGAAACAGAATCGCAAACCGAGTTAAGAAACGCCTTCAAAGGATTGGGGTATGAAATCATACTATAAGCGTTTAGGTAATTACATTCAGCTGGTTGACGAGCGCAATACTGATTTATCGGTTAAAAGTCTTTTAGGGATAAACATCAATAAAAAATTTATACATTCAGTTGCCAATATTTCAGGGATTGATTTTTCAAAATACAAGATTGTTAGCAAAGATCGATTCGCCTGCAATATTATGCACGTCGGGAGAGATGAGCGGCTGCCTGTGGCTCTTTTCAGGGACGAGAAAAAAGCTATTGTTTCACCCGCATATGTTGTCTTTGAAGTAATCAATAAAGACGAATTACTGCCCGAATATTTAATGATGATTTTCCAAAGATCAGAATTTGACCGATTTGCTTGGTTTGTAAGTGATAGCAGTGTTCGTGGTGGCTTGGAGTGGGAGCGGTTTTGTGAAATCGGAATACCAATTCCTGATATTGACGAACAACGATATTATGTTTCGATATATAACAGCATAATAAACAATCAGTCAACTTATGAGGATAGTATTAATGATTTAGAGTTGATTTGTAATTGCTTCATGGATTCATTAAGTAAAACGACCGAAAGGAAATCCCTTGGTGAATATATACGCCAAGTTGACGAGAGAAACTATAACTTGCAAGTATCCTTATTGCGTGGAGTTTCTACTGCGAAAAAATTAATCAAATCAGTTGCCAATATCAGTAATTTAGAGTTTTCAGGATATAAAATTGTCAGGAATTGGCAGTTTGTTTACGTGCCAGACACTGGGCGTAGGGGCGAAAAAATAGGAATAGCCTTGAACGAAGCAGAAGATTGCATTGTGTCAAATATCTACATTATTTTTGAGTTGAAAGATCATAATGTATTAATGCCCGAATTTTTGTTGTTATGGTTTAAGCGCGCAGAATTTGATCGTTATGCTCGTTTCCATTCATGGGGAAGTGTTAGGGAAATATTCTCTTGGGAAGAAATGTGCGAAGTAAAAGTGCCAATACCTGATATTGAAGTGCAAAAATCGATAGTGGCAATTCATCATGCACTTGAAACGCGGAAGAGAATTAATGAGAAAATTAAGGGCACGATTATGTCACTGTGTCCAGTCTTAATCAGTGGTGTGGTCACCAGCTTACAAGCGGCATAGAAAAGAGTGTGAACATGAGCATTTTCACCGAAGAAACGCTGGAAATTGCTGTCATTGAACTCTTTGAAGCAGAACATTATTCGCATATCAAAGGCGAGAACATTCACAAGCCGATGGATGATGTTTTATTGCGTGACGATCTCAGGCAGTATCTCTCTAACCACTATGCCGCGGAAGACATCACCAAGAACGAAGTCGAAAGCATCCTCCGCCAACTCGATTCCTATCCCAGCGCCTTGCTGTACGAGAGCAACAAAGCCATTCTAAAACTGATCTCCGATGGCTTCCCCCTCAAACGCGAAGACCCCACCCAAAAAGACCTCTTTATTCAATTACTTGATTACGAAGGCAACTTCAACATCTTCAAAATCGTCAACCAACTGGAAATCCAAGGATCCGAAAAGCGCATCCCCGATGCGATCATCTACATCAACGGCCTACCGCTGGTGGTGATCGAATTCAAGAGCGCGGTCAAGGAAAACGCCACTATCAAAAACGCCTTTGACCAGTTAACCGTCCGCTATCGAAGGGATATTCCCGAACTCTTCAAATATAATGCCTTTACCATCATAAGCGATGGTGTCAACAATAAAGCTGGTTCTTTCTTCTCTAACTACGAAAATTTCTATGCTTGGCGCAAAGTGGAACCGAACGACAAAGAGGTTGATGGTATCGACTCTCTCTTCACTATGGTCAAAGGTTCGTTCAACCAGTGGCGGTTGCTGGATATCATCCATAATTTTATATTCTTCCCTGACACTTCAAAAGCAGAGACAAAAATCGTCCCCCGTTATCCACAGTATTACGCAGCACGCAAGCTGTTTGAGAGTATAAAAACCAATATGCGTCCGCAAGGCAACGGCAAGGGTGGAACCTACTTTGGCGCGACAGGCTCGGGCAAAAGTATAACCATGCTCTACCTCGCCCGCCTATTGATGAAAAGCTTGCTTCTTTCCAGCCCAACGATCATTCTCATCACCGACCGAAACGATCTAGACGATCAACTCTCTGCACTATTTACCAACGCCAAAGATTTCATTGGCGATGCGGAAATTGTCAGCGTCAACAGCCGAGAAGAATTACGAACCAGATTACAGGGCAGAAAAAGCGGTGGCGTCTTTCTAACCACAATCCAGAAATTTACCGAAAGCCTCGGTTTATTGACTGACAGGGAAAACGTCATCTGCATTTCCGATGAAGCTCACCGCTCCCAAATCAATCTTGAACAAAAAACTGTGGTCACCCAAAAAGGCGTCGAAACCCGCTATGGTTTTGCTAAATACCTACATGATTCCCTGCCCAGGGCCACCTACGTTGGTTTCACGGGTACGCCCATAGACGCTACTATGGATGTTTTCGGTGAGATCGTGGATGCCTACACCATGAAGGAATCAGTGGAGGATGAGATCACCGTCAAGATTATCTATGAAGGCAGAGCTGCCAAAGTTCTGTTGGATGAAAGCAAACTGAAAGAGATCGAAAAGTATTACAAAAAGTGCGCCGTAGAAGGCACAAACGAATATCAAATCGAAGAAAGCAAGAAAGCTGTCACCCAAATGGAAGTAATTTTGGGCGACCCCAATCGCTTGAAATTATTGGCAAAGGATTTTGTTGAACACTACGAAACTAGAGTGAGAGAAGGCGCAAGCGTCAAAGGCAAAGTGATGTTTGTCTCTTCCAGCCGCGAGATTGCTTATAAACTATATCAGGAAATAATTGCTCTGCGTCCGAAATGGACGGAAGTATGTGAAAGCGACGAGTCTGCACAATTGACCAAAGCCGAAAAGCGGGAACTCAAACCCATTGAGAAAATCAAAATGGTGATGACCCGCGACAGGGATGATGAAAAGACTTTATATGACTTGCTCGGTACTAAGGAATACCGCAAGGAATTGGACCGACAGTTCAAGAACGCCAAATCCAATTTCAAGATTGCAATTGTAGTTGATATGTGGATCACCGGCTTTGATGTGCCATGCCTAGATGCCATTTATATTGACAAGCCGATCCAACTGCATTCCCTTATCCAGACCATTTCGCGTGTCAATCGAGTGTACGCAGGTAAGGAAATGGGCCTGGTGGTGGATTACATTGGCATCAAAAGCAACATGAACATTGCCCTGAAGAAATACTCTGCGGTTCACGGCGACGCCTTTGAAGATATCGAAAAGACTCTATCCATTGTCAAAGACCAACTGGATTTACTGAACAGGCTTTTCCACAAATTCGATTCCACCCAGTATTTCCACGGTTCACCGCTGGAAAGACTGCACTGCCTGAACCGAGCTGTCGAGTTCGTGCAGATTACCGACGAAATCGAAAAGCGCTTTTTGGGCATTACTCAGAAAATGCGCGTTGCTTATAATCTGTCCTGTACCAGTGAAGATATTACCGCACTGGAAAGAGACCAGATCCATTTTTACTTCGCCATCCGTGCCATTGTACATAAACTGACCAAAGGTGATGCCCCCGATACTGCCCGGATGAATGTGCGCGTCACAGAAATGATTCACGAAGCATTGACCAGCGAAGGTGTGGAGGAAATCTTTAAGCTCGATCAAAATGAGCCGAATACCAACGCTGAAATCTTCAGTGATGAGTATATGGCGAAAATTGAAAAGATACAACTGCCAAACACCAAAATCAAACTCCTGCAAAGGTTACTGGCAAAGGCAATCGACGAGTACAAGAAGGTCAACAAAATAAAAGGCATTGACTTCTCGAAGAAACTAAAGAAGTTGGTTGAGATTTACAATGAACGCAAAGACTTTGAAACCTTCCGAAGCGAAGTGGTGGATGACCTTGCCGAGCAATTCGCCAACCTGTTCAAGGAATTAAAGGTTGAACGAAATTTCTTCCTGGAGTTGGGTATCAACTTTGAAGAAAAAGCCTTCTATGACATTCTCAAAGCCATTTCAGAGAAATACAAATTCCCATACCCCGAAGATAAGCTGATTACGTTATCGCGAGCCGTGAAAGCCATTGTGGACGACAAAGCCAAATACACCGACTGGTCACAGCGAAGCGACATCAAAGCTGAACTAAAAGTAGCCCTGATTCTGACCCTTGACGAACACGGTTATCCGCCTTTCACTCAGGATGAAGTTTACAAGGAGATTTTCGAGCAGGCAGAGAATTTCAAAAAATATCGTGACGATGAAATTGTTACTTACCCAGACTACACTCTCGCCTATAATGCCGACGACATAGTTTCATTTTATGAAATTACGCTAGACTATGAACTCGATGATTTGACATCGGAATTTCTAGGCTCCTTCAAAATAGCATTAGCTAGAGAGTTGGATGTCCCACAAAATGAATTGACTTTTTTGGGCCTCAGGCCCGGCTCAGTGAGCTTGTTAATTGCGATAATGCGGTACACAACAGCCATTCCAGATAACCTTCCGTCATTACTTTCAAGATATAAAATAAAAGGATTTTTACCTTGGAATAAAATTCCAACCCCATTAACCTTTATAAGTTATACAAGGGTAGATAAACCGATAGTTGAGGCCGTTTATTACTTCTTGAAATCGGAGAACATGAACCCTTGGATGGACTTTCCCGAGATATTAGGTGGTGAAGATTGGGAATATAAAATTCTAAAAGTGCTGCATGCCTCTACAGGTTTCGTGTTTTGCCTTTCGAATAATTCGATAAAAAGATTGAGAAAAAAAGCTGTACTGTTTAAAGAATTTGAGATGGCTGTAGAAAAAACCAAACAACTTGGTCCAGAAGGTATTTTTCTGATTCCCCTTCGACTTGAGGATTGTAAAATCCCAAGGATTATCAGCAAAAGGCAGGCATTAACTTGGGATGTTGATAAAGGAAAATTGGTTGATTCCTTGCGGGTGGGAATTGCACGTCGCACAAGGATGAAATTAATTCATTGAAGTGGAATCTCAATTAAGGTTGTAAGGTTAAAAATCTTAATTTCTTGTGACTTTCAGCTTAGACTTCTTGACTGCAAACAAGATATACTTTCATGAGGATATACTTTATAAAGACGAATATTCGTTCCACTATTGACCCCGGCCTATGTTGACCGGACCTCCGACCATTGCTGGCCCAAACCTATTAATGAAAAACCCTGAGACCAAAATCTCAGGGTTTTATTCTATAACACCAAAGACATACTTGCTTAGGTACAAAAATTATACTATTTCCACACCTGTCCCTATTCTTTGTGAGATATACACTGGAATGTGACGAAAGAGCGGGCGACGGGATTCGAACCCGCGAATAGTAGCGAAAATATAAAATCAGTTATAATGGGCATTAGCTTTTAGGTTCTAGGATTGGGAAACCCCTGATTTTACGGTAAAATCTACTGAAACCCAACCATTTTTGCGGGCGTCGCCAAGTGGTAAGGCATTAGCCT
>Ga0209777_10001635_pt1 | contig 31645 bp, 36 predicted proteins | sample FrelakmetHBP12HB_FD_187147 | JGI IMG/M metagenome (GOLD analysis project Ga0209777, IMG submission 187147) | Freshwater lake sediment microbial communities from the University of Notre Dame, USA, for methane emissions studies -HBP12 HB (SPAdes)... | ecosystem: Environmental > Aquatic >... | reverse complement strand
TGCTATGACTTGGACTGTCTTGAGAACCCGGATAGCCCTGAGGGTTATATCCTCGAGATTCCCAATAGGCGTTGCCACGATGTATAGTACACCTTTTCTATTATTGCCCATATGTAAGTAAGATTAAATCAGACACAATAAAAATTTTAAATGGCCCATAGCATGTTTTGTTGTTGACATATTGAAATGGTTTTCGTTTAATACCAAACCTGAGAAAAAAAAACCATAAAAACAAGAACTATCTGTTGCTATGAAGATTTGTTAAAAGGGATTCTGAACAACGATAACAGAGATATGGAAATATCCCCCATCATAAACTGACATGAAGCGTATACTGATTACGGGTGGAGCAGGATTTTTAGGCTCTCATCTCTGCGATAAACTCATCGAGCAGGGCAACGATGTCCTGTGCCTTGATAATTTTTTTACCGGGAGTAAGGATAATATAATCCATCTCCTTGCAAACCCTAAGTTTGAATTAATCAGGCACGACATCATCAATCCGATCTTCCTCGAGATGGATCAAATCTATAATCTTGCTTGTCCGGCTTCGCCGGTACATTATCAGTACAACCCTATCAAGACGGTTAAAACCAATGTGATAGGGGCCATCAATACCCTCGGAATGGCCAAGCGTCTCAATGCAAAAATTCTCCAGGCATCAACCTCAGAGGTATACGGGAACCCCGAAGTGCATCCACAGAAGGAAGATTACTGGGGAAGGGTCAACCCCATAGGACCGAGAAGCTGCTATGATGAGGGCAAAAGGGCCGCAGAATGCCTTATGATGGATTACCACCGCCAGAATAATGTTAAAGTGAAAATTGCCAGAATATTCAATACCTACGGTCCGCGCATGGCACTGAATGACGGACGTGTGATCAGCAACTTTGTGGTGCAGGCAATAAAAGGCGAAGATATCACCGTGTACGGCGACGGTTCTCAGACTAGATCTTTCTGCTATGTTGACGAAATGATAGATGGTCTAATCCGGTTGATGGAAAGTGACGACAGTTTCCTCGGACCTGTAAACCTGGGAAACCCGGACGAGTTCACAATTCTGGATTTAGCGAAGACTGTCATAGGCATGACAGGAAACCGCTCGAAGATTGTTTTCAGGCCCCTGCCTCAGGATGACCCCATGCAACGCAACCCGGATATTTCCTTAGCCAGAAAAGTACTGGGCTGGCAGCCGCGAGTCAAGCTGGAGGAAGGTCTTGCACGGACAATTGAATATTTTCGCAAAGTAATTTAAGGATTAGAGGCTCCCATGATATTCAAAAAAAATATCCTGTGTATCGGCGCCGGGTACGTCGGCGGTCCCACGATGGCCATGATAGCATACAAATGTCCACAGCATAGAGTGACTGTCGTTGACATCAATCCCTCCCGCATTGCCGAATGGAATTCCGATGATCTCCCCATTTATGAACCGGGGCTTGATGAAATCGTTCGTGCAACGCGCGGGAAGAATCTCTTTTTCAGTACCGATATAGAGGGCGGCATCAGGGACAACGACATCATCTTTGTCAGTGTAAATACGCCGACCAAGACATTCGGAGCGGGTGCAGGCATGGCAGCAGACCTCCAGTACTGGGAAAAAACGGCCAGGCAGATCCTACAGTATTCGCAATCGTCAAAGATAGTCGTAGAAAAGAGTACCCTTCCCGTAAAAACCGCTCTGGCCATGGAAAAAATACTTAATTACACGAAAAGCTCCGTTTCTTTCGATATACTCTCCAACCCTGAATTTCTGGCGGAAGGCTCGGCCATTAACGATCTGGATAATCCTGATCGTATCCTCATCGGATGCAGGGAAACAGAAAGCGGCTATGCGGCCAGGGAAACGCTCGTGGAAATATATGCTAACTGGGTACCAAGAGAAAAAATCATCACTTCCAATATCTGGAGCAGTGAGCTTTCCAAAATCGTATCGAACGCCTTTCTGGCGCAGAGAATATCATCGATAAATGCCATCTCGGCCCTATGCGAAAAAACCGACGCCGATATAACCGAGGTATCGAGGGCTGTCGGCATGGACAGCCGCATCGGCAGCAAGTACCTCAGCGCCAGCGTTGGCTTCGGCGGTTCCTGTTTTAAGAAGGATATCCTCAACTTAGTATATCTCTGCCAACACTATGGCCTACACGAAGTTGCGGACTACTGGGAAAATGTTGTCAGAATCAACCAGTATCAGCAGGAGCGCTTCATACTGAATATGCTAACTACCATGTTTAACACACTCGCCGGCAAGAAGATCTGCCTTTTCGGCTTTGCGTTCAAAGCCAATACAAGTGATACAAGGGAGAGTCCTGCTATTTACATCACGAAAAGGCTTCTGGAGGAAAAGGCGGAGATCGTCATCACCGACCCTAAAGCGCTCAAAAATGCAAAGGCGGACCTTGCGGGCGTAGAAGGAAAAGTAAGCTTCGTAGAAGATCCCTATAAGGCAGTCGAGGGATGCCACGCCATCGCCGTACTAACCGAGTGGGACGTCTACCGGAACCTTGACTTTCAGAAGATATTCAGCACCATGACCAAGCCGGCCTCTATCTTTGACGGAAGGAATATCATTGACCACAAGCGGTGTTTTGATATCGGTTTCAATGTCTATCCTACGGGCAAACCGGCATTGACCCATACTTGATGTCAATGACACCAATCGACTCCTTGAATATTACTGTCATTGGCGCCGGGGTAGTCGGCCTCGCCATTGCGGAAGAGCTTTCTGCAAATTATGAACACGTATTGCTTATTGAAAAAAACGATGGCTTCGGGAAAGAGACGAGCAGTCGCAACAGTGAGGTCATACACGCCGGCATTTACTACCCCCACGGCTTCCTGAAGTCTTCTTTGTGTACAGGGGGAAACCGACTCCTCTATGATCTATGTAGGGATCGAAACATTCCCCATAAGCGTCTCGGCAAGCTGATCGTCGCCGTAAGCGACGAAGAATGTGAACGCTTAGAAAACATAAAGAAGCATGCCGAGGGAAATGGTGTATCCGATCTCACCTTGCTGGGGAAAAAGCAGGTCTTGCCCCTCGAACCGGAAGTCAGTGCAAGGGCCGCCATCTATTCCCCATCCACAGGGATCATCGATAGTCATAGCCTGATGCGTTCTTTCTACATAAATGCAGAAAGTTCCGGCGCTGTGATTGCTTTCCGTTCGAAAGTCACAGCCATTCATGCCGAAAATGGCATATACGAAGTGGAAACAAATGGAGGAGAATACCGATTTCGCACAAGTGTAATTATCAACAGTGCCGGCTTATATTCCGACAGCATTGCCGCTATGGCCGGTATTAACATCGACCGACTTGGATACCGTCTGAAATACTGCAAGGGAAATTATTTTTCCGCCTCCCCTTCTCCGAAACTCAATCATTTAATTTATCCTGTTCCTCCGGAAAATACGGAAAGCCTTGGTATCCATGCCACGCTGGACCTGAGCAGCCGCGTCAAGTTCGGCCCGGACAGCCAGTACATAGATGAAATCGAATACAGTATAGATAAAGGGAGAAGAGAATCTTTTTATCAATCCATCAAAAAGTACCTGCCCGGGATCAAACCGGAATACCTCCATCCGGACATGTGTGGTATCCGTCCGAAACTCCAGGGACCTGGTGAAGACTACCGCGACTTCATCATTAAGGACGAGAGCGACATAGGATATCCCGGGCTGATAAATCTGATCGGTATTGAATCTCCCGGATTGACATCCTGTGTTGCCATTGCACGGTATGTAAAGTCCCTCTTGACCCCATATATTTGAGAGCAAGTTTCAAGAGGCAAGTCTAGAGTCCGAGGCAAACAACTAATAAATGCGGGCAGGGGTTTAAACGGCGAGTTCGAAGGCGTTTTGTATCAGCTCTATGGTACTCCCGTCAGGCAGCATTTTTATCGCCACGACATCGAATCTCGCATCACAGGGATAGAGATGTTTCTCCTTTAGATACATGAGGGAAATTCGCGAAACCTTCTTCTGCTTTTCCAGTCCTACAGCGAGCTGGGGATCGCCAAACTCTTCCGATTTCCTGCTTTTAACCTCCACAAAGACAATCGCATCCCCCTCCCTTGCCACAATATCAATCTCTCCCAAAAGGCATTTGTAATTGCGTTCAACGATCCGGTAGCCTCTGCTCTTCAAATAAGCGACAGCAATATCCTCTCCTTTCTTGCCGCTCCGCATCCTATCAGAACCTTTCATTATCATTCCTGATGCTGCAAAATGTTTTCAAAACTCCATTTCGGCATTTACGTGGATGAGGCTTCTGTCTTTAACTATGAATGATCTTCGATGAATCTTGCAATGCCCGTGTTTCTTGATCGCTTCTCTGTGCTCCGCTGTAGCGTAGCCCTTGTTCTTCGAAAAATTATACTGGGGGAATTGGCGATCATAGATCTCCATGATTCTGTCTCTTGAGACTTTAGCAATAATTGAGGCCGAAGCTACGGAGACGCTCTGTGAGTCACCTTTGACAATGGCTTCCTGGGGTATGGAAACAAAGATACGATGTGGCCCGTCAATGAGCAGATAATCAGGCGTTAAGGAAAGATTCAATGCTGCCTCCTTCATGGCCACCAGTGTTGCCTGAAATATATTCACTTCGTCAATAAACGAAGCCTCGACGACAGCTAGGCCAATGGAAAGGGCATCATGCCTTATAATTTCGGACAGTTTCTCTCTCTTCTTGGGTGGGAGCTGCTTCGAATCTTTGATTTCCTTGTTTTTGTAATTGGGGGGGAGTATGACGGCTGCGGCGACAAGGGGCCCCGCAAGAGGACCTCTGCCCACCTCATCAATGCCAGCTATTGATCTGTAACCAAGCTGATGGGCACGCCGTTCGAAACTGTTCATACTCGGGACAAGAGACTTGTAAACATGGTCCTGAGGCATTAGCCAAAGACAGGAATGATTTCCCGCATCCCTGACGGCAAGAAACCTAGAGGTGCGGGAGACTCCGACTGCATAGGGATTCCTTTAATACCTATTTCCCCATTTCTTTGATTCTTGCTTTTTTCCCTCTTAGACCGCGTAAGTAATACAGCCTAGAGCGCCTCACTTTACCGCGATTAACTACTTCAATTCTATCTATCACGGGTGAATGTAGGGGAAATGTCCTTTCGACTCCTACACCGTAGGAAACCTTTCTCACTGTGAAGCTCGACCGGCAATCACCCCGTTTTCTGCGGATGACGACGCCTTCAAAGGCCTGAATTCTCTGCTTCTGCCCCTCCACAATCCTCACGTACACCCTGACGGTATCGCCAGGCTTGAAATTCGGAATGTCTCCTCTCATCTGCTCTTTTTCAAGCATTTCCATAGCATTCATATCGTAAATTCCTCCATATCGTGTCGCTCACAAATCTTTTTTAATGTCTTCTAGTGTTTTTCTGTCCTCATCAGATAGTTCTATTTTTTCCAGCAAGTCCGGCCGCCTCAAATATGTTCTCTTTAGCGATTCCTTTCTTCGCCATGACTCGATCTTTCTGTGATTACCTGACAGCAGTACTTCAGGAACCTGCCAGTCCCGGTAGCTGCCAGGACGTGTATAGTGAGGATACTCCAACAAACCGGAAGAAAACGAATCATAGGATGCGGAGTCATAATTCCCCAGAACGCCCGGAAGCAGACGGGCAACAGCGTCAACCACGACCATAGCCGAAAGCTCTCCACCCGTCAAAACAAAATCGCCTATCGAAATTTCTCTGTCGGTCAGATGCTCCCTTACCCTCTCGTCAACACCCTCGTAACGCCCACAGATTAGTACAATTTGAAAATAGCGAGACATTTCCTCCGCTATCCTCTGGTTGAGGGTTTCTCCCTGAGGTGTAAGGAGAACTACCAGGGTATTATCTCTAGAGGGAACGATGGACGCCAGGGCTCTGTCGATTGGTTCAACCTTCATGACCATGCCGCCGCCACCCCCATAGGGGGTGTCATCTGTCATCCTATGCTTATCATCGGCATAGTCGCGAATGTTGTGGAGATTGATTTCCACCATTCCCTTTTCCCGTGCTCTTTTCAAGATACTGTGATTAAGCGCGGATTCAAACATCTCAGGGAAGACGGATAAGATATCAAACTTGATCATGGCCCTCTATAAACCTTCAAGCAGTCTTACAACCATCATCCCCCGATCGATATCGATCCTACGTATCACATCGGCAATGCCTGGCAGCAAGACCTCCCTTTCTCCCCCGCTGCATACATATACATCATGACTCCCAGTTGGGAAAATGGCCTCAATTACGCCCAAAATGTTGCCTTCCTCTGTAACTACCTTAAGGCCTATCATATCCCGCCAGTAATATTCACCTTCGGGCAATTCTTCCAATTTGTCCGTGGGAATCAGCACTTGGCAACCAATAAGGGCGTTGGCGCTCTGCAGATTTTCGACACCTTCAATTTCAAGGAAGAAACTCTTTCCTCTACTTTGGATACCCTTCAATTTGAAGGGCCCTTTCCTTTCATTTCCGTAATCTATATATAGTTCGTCAAGGTCTTGAAGTTTGTCATTAGACTCAAGGTATGACACCGCTTTTATACGGCCCCTGAGACCGCAGGATTTAACAATCTTGCCAATTTCAAAGAACTTAGTCGGATTCATTCAATAATTTCTAAGACTGCCCTCTTGCGAAGCTTCGTCGATGCAGCACTTAAAATGGTCCTCATGGCTTTTGCCGTTCTTCCCTGCTTGCCGATAACTTTGCCCAGGTCTTCCTTCGCAACTCTCAGTTCGATCACGGAAGTCTGCTCACCAAGCACCTCGGATACTTCTACCAAATCAGGATTATCCACCAAAGACTGAGCTATGTACTTGATCAAATCTTTCATCGTCACAACCTCCACGGATCCTTATTGAATATACATTAGCTTATAGACATCTGTCGCAAAATCATTAAATTGCAAGTTCAAGACATGGCCCCATTTGTGTCAATTATGCTCTTTTCGCGATTCCCTTCTTTGCAAACAACTGGGAAACCGTCAAAGTAGGTATGGCTCCTTTTGAAAGCCAATCGACGACACGTTCTTCTTTCAGGACGACCTCCGCAGGATTTTTTTGAGGATTATAGCTTCCTACGATTTCCAGAAATCTGCCATCCCTCGGAGATTCGGAATCGGCTACCACAATCCTGTAATATGGCCTGCCTTTTCCACCAAGCCGCGCTAACCTTATCTTAACTGCCATTCCTGTTATCTATCACCTCCTGAAATTTATTGTATTTTGTTATATATGCCTTCGATTACAAAGGAAGAATTTTTATTATAGTTCATTTTTAAATTAATTAAAAGGGTAAATTGCCCCTGCGGAGCGATTTCATACCTTCCTTTGATGTGAGCTTTTTTATAACTTTTCTCATCTCGCCATAATTTTTCAACAGCCTGTTAACATCCTGGACCGTCGTTCCGCTTCCCCTTGCTATCCTCTTTCTCCTCTGTCCATCGATTAAAAGATAGTTCGAACGCTCCTTCCTTGTCATGGAATCGATTATAGCAAGGGTTCTTGTCATTTCCTTTTCATCCGGTGTAGCATATGCCAGCGCTTTGAGCTTTCCCAATCCGGGAATCATCCCCATAATGTCCCCTATAGAACCCATCGATTTGATCTGCTTCAATTGGTCACGAAAATCTTCAAGTGTAAATTCATTCTTCCTGATTTTCTTCTCCAGCTCCCGCGCCTGTTTTTCATCGACTGTAGCCTGTGCCTTTTCGACAAAGGTCAGGATATCACCCATACCTAAGATCCGCGAAGCCAGGCGTTCAGGATGACAAACCTCTAAAGCATCGATTTTTTCACCAACACCAATGAACTTTATGGGCTTGCCGATCACTGCCTTCAGGGATAGAGCTGCGCCGCCTCTCGCGTCTCCGTCCATCTTAGTCATAATCACGCCATCAATGCCGAGAAGTTCATTAAATTTTCCCGCCACATTTACGGCATCCTGACCTGTCATGGCATCCGCGACCAGGAGAATCTCTGAAGGATTAATTGCATCCTTTATCCTTTTGAGTTCATCCATCATTTCATCGTCTATATGGAGCCGGCCGGCTGTATCAATGATAATCACTTCATAGCCATTGCTCCTTGCCTCGTCAACAGCCTGAAGGCACATCCTGACCGGATCATGAATATCTCCAGAAACATAAATCCCTACACCGTTAACCTTCTCACCTAAGATTTTCAACTGCTCTATGGCTGCCGGCCTGTAAACGTCCGACGAAACGAGATATACCCGCTTGCCCTGATTGACCAGATGCTGGGCAAGTTTTACTGCTGTCGTTGTTTTGCCGCATCCCTGAAGACCGACCATCATTACGGGAGCAGGAAAGCGGCTGGAAAGTCTCAATTGGCTGCTTTTTCCTCCCAATAACTCCACGAGCCTGTCATGGACAATCTTCACGACCTGCTGACCCGGTGTGATACTGTCCAGAACATCCTGACCCACAGCCCTCACCCTGATGTCCTCTATGAAGTCCTTGACCACCTTAAAGTTGACATCCGCCTCAAGAAGGGCCATGCGTATCTCCCTCAAAGCGGAAACAATATTATCTTCATCAAGGCGACCTCTCCGCCTCAGTTTCTTAAATACATCTTCTAATTTTTCCGTCAGCGACTCAAACATCACTCACCCGCAAAATCTCTCGATTTTAGTTATTCTTTGCTCCCATTCTTAGAACGACGCAATTGAGGCCCTTGATTTCTCTTGCTACACCGTCTGCCGCTTTTTGCGCGTCTTCGCGACTTTCAAAGCCTTCAAGGGTTATGCGCATCCACTTCCCTTTTTTCGGCACCTGTATTTCTGCCAGCCTAGGGGAAAATCCAAGGGCTGTGAGTTTTTTACATAACTGATTGGCTTTCCCCTTTTCTTTGAAAGAACCAACCTGTACTTTATATTTTTTCTGCTCGACTGGCGGCTTTGTCTCCGTCTGAGTAGCGGCAGGAAGTGACGGCTGCTTTTCGTAAGACGTCGCGGGAGCTGCGACAGGCGTCTTCCTTTCTTCCGGAACAGTTTCCTCGACCCCTGCCTTGGCTGTTTCTTTCGTTGTTTCGCTAATGGCCGCAGTAGTCTCCGGCCTATTCGATGACCAGCCAAGTTTTTCCATCATCATGCCCGGAAAACCGCGTGAAAACTTTTCCGGATAGACATCAATATTCTTGCCAACCGTCACGCCGAACAGAAAAACGACAAAAAGCAAACAGGACATTCCTAAGATAAATAGAATCAACGCCCGCTTACCCAGCTTCAGTTCAAATATGCGCACATTCTTGGATGTCATTTCGCCTTTCTACTGTCTTCACATTCTTTCCGGTGCTGAAACTCCCAGCATCCTTAAGGCATTGCTAAGCACGACCAGAATTGACTTTGACAAGAAAAGTCTCGCCCTGCTGAGGCCTTCTTCATCGGATAAAACCTTATGCTTGTTATAGTAACTATGGAAGAGCGCCGCAAGATCATTAAGGTAAAAAGTCAAACGGTGTGGTTCGAGGGACAGCGCGGCACCTTCTACCACCTCGGGAAACCGGATGATTGCCTTAATTAAGTTAATCTCTTCAGTAAGAGTAAGGAATCTCAAATCCACTTCATCATATGCCGGAATTTTGTAGCCCCGCTCATCGGCGTTTCTCATGATACTGCAAATTCTCGCATATGCATACTGCACATAGTAGACGGGATTCTCGCTGGATTGCCTCTTTGCCAGCTCCAGATCGAAATCGAGGTGGCTGTCCGAGCGCCTCATCAGGAAGTTATATCTTGCTGCGTCTTTTCCCACTTCGTCAACGACTTCCTTCAGTGTTACGAATTCACCGGCCCGGGTGGACATGGGGACGGGCCTCCCATCCCGCAGGAGATTTACAAGCTGCACCAGAACAATCTTCAGCGAATCCTTTTCATGTCCGAGCGCCTCGATGCAGGCAACCATCCGGGGGATATATCCATGATGATCGGCACCCCAGACATCGATGATTTTATCGAAACCGCGCTGGTACTTATTCTGATGGTAGGCAATGTCGGCGGCAAAGTAGGTCGGCTCACCGCTCTTTCTTATAACTACTCTGTCTTTCTCATCTCCAAACGCGGTGGTCCTGAACCAAACGGTTTCTCCATCGTTGTAAATGAAATTTCTCTTCTCAAGCTCTGCAAGCAGCTTAGCCACGCCGTCATCCTTATAAAGATCCTTCTCGCTGAAGTAATTGTCAAAAACTACACCGAAAGCCTTTAAATCATCCTTTATGCCATTTAATATTGCACTTGCAGCATAATCCGTAAACATACGGATGTATTCCTCCTGATTTCTGTTACGATAGTCCTCACCCTTTCTCGTTATTATTTCTTTTGCCAGATCACTGATATAGTCCCCCTGATAGCAACCCTCGGGAAACTCTACGTCATCGCCCAGCAGTTCAAGATAACGAAGGAAAACAGATTTGCCAAGGTTGTTCATCTGGTTGCCTGTATCATTGATATAATACTCGCAGAAAACCGAATAACCTGATGCCTTGAGAATGTTGGCAATGACATCGCCAACAACGGCACCCCTCGCATGTCCTATATGAAGGGGCCCCGTGGGATTGGCACTGACAAATTCGAGATGTATCCTTTTCTCCTTTCCGTAATCAGATACGCCATAACGATCGCCCAGCTTATCTACATCGTGAAGCAGGGTAGACCACACATCCCCTTTGATAAAGAAGTTCATAAAACCAGGACCTGCAACCTCGACCTTTGCCAGCACATCATCACCACTGCTGATATTCTTTGAAACTATATCTGCAATTCGGCGGGGCGGCAGTTTCTCCTTCGCACGGGATGCCAGCACCATGGCCACATTGGAGGCATAGTCACCGTGACCGGCGTCCTTCGGTATATCAATTTCTATATAGGGAACCGCATCTACATCGATTAACTTTTTATCAATACAGGCCTTTACGGCGTTCCCCAGCAACATTTGCAGTCTGCGCTTCATTCAACCACATACCTTTTCTTCGCAAAATACCCGCCATCCAAAATTAGCCCAAAATCAGAGAATCGCAGTGGACAAGAAACCATTATTATCCATACTAAAAAAGTTGGCCATATGGCCAACCTCTTATTTGCATAACAGGATTCAAAAGCCAAACACATCAGGTTACGAAATAGCCCAGATGCCCTGCTATTCGCTCCCTTTTCTTGCACCTTCCCCACTGTTTAGCACGGTATATTTATACTGGTTTTAAGTCAAGACATTTTGATAAAAACGTCAGTACAGAAAGAACCAAAACTTCATCGCGTCCGCGCCCACAAAGAGATAGGCAGCAGCGGCGATGGAAAGGAATGGGCCGAAAGGAATGGCGTATTTCATGTTCTGCCCTTTGATAATCATGGCGGAAACACCGACAACTGCGCCAAGCAAGGAGCTGACAAACAGGATAAAAAACAACGACTTCCACCCCAAGAAAGCGCCAAGCATGGCAAGCAGCTTGATATCCCCCCCACCCATGCCCTCCCGTTTCGTAATGATTTCATATAGGAAAGCAACGGCAAAAAGACACCCTCCGCCGATCAGAATACCCAGGAGCGATTCCCACACGGTTAGATTCATGCAGAAAACGGCAAGGAAAAAGAAGACAGGTATCCCCGGCAAACTAATGACGTCAGGGATTATCTGGTTACGGAGATCAATAAACGTGATGACAATCAATGCACAGATGAATATGAAAGAAGAGAGGTACTTGAAACTCAGACCGAATTTCAAAAGTAAAAGCAGCGACATAAGTGCCGTAATAGTTTCTACAATGGGGTATTGCATAGAGATCTTCTCATGGCAGTCCCTGCATTTCCCCCGCAAAAGAATATAACTGATGATGGGAATATTATCATAAACCCTTATGGCTTGGCCGCACTTCGGACAATAGGAAGATGGAAGAATGATTGATTGTCCCTCAGGAATCCGGATGATTAAGACATTGAGGAAACTCCCAATTGCGGCACCCACGCATGCAAGAACGATAGACAGAAATGCGCCCATATGAACCTTGTCAGTGCCTTTGGCCTAATTTTCGCAAGAATGTGCCCTATCCCTTTGGTCGTTTCACTATCCGCGACAACAATAATCTAATGATTTTTTGAAATGGCCTACCTATTTTCGGCATCAGCCGTCTTTCCGGTCCCACTCATAAGGAATATCATTATCGTGGGGGTGCACCCTGAATTCGTCAGGCTCCCCGTAATCGTATGCTTCTGTGGGCGTATTAACCACCACGGCCTCTTCCCGGGAAATGCATTTGAATCCGTGATAAACGTACGGTGGAATATGAATCAGAACAGGATTATGTTCACCCGCAAAGAACTCGTTTATCTCGCCGTATGTCGAAGAATCCAGCCTGCCGTCATAAAGAACAATTTTCATCATACCTTTTACGACGGCCATATTGTCATACTGCTTCTTATGATAATGCCATCCTTTCACAACTCCCGGGTAGGCGGTCGTCATATATACCTGACCGAATTTTTTGAACGCCTCATCATCTATACGCAGGATCTCCATCAATCTGCCCCGCTCATCCGGTATGACCTTCAGCTTTTTAGTCATGACACCTTCGATCATATTTGACGCCCTCACATTTTGTTTGCTCCTGTCTTCGCCACCATATTACCAGCATATTGCAGGGATTCAAATGTCCCCGCATCGCTCCACCAGCCATCAAGAATATCCCACTCCATTTTTCCATCGTTGATATAGAAGTTATTAACGTCTGTAATCTCCAGTTCGCCTCTCTTTGATGGTTTTAGATTCTTGATAAAATCGAAAACCTTCCTATCATACATATAGATGCCGATGACGGCATACTGCGATTTCGGTGTTGCCGGCTTTTCTTCAACACGGACGATACGGTTGCTTTCGAAAACGGGTACGCCGAATCTCTCGGGGTCAGGCACCTCTTTCAGCATAATCCGGGCCCCGTCTTTCTGCTTCTCAAAAGCCTCAACTGCCCTTCTCACATTCTTTTCAATGATATTATCACCTAAGACAACAACAATTTTCCCCTCATCGGCAAAAAACTCTGCAAGGCTCAGGGCTGCCGCAATTCCCCCCTCTCCTTCCTGATATGTATAATTGAGATGCTTGAGGCCAAAGTCCGCCCCGTTTCCCAGAAGTTTCAGAAATTCGCCGGCATTGTTTCCGCCTGTCACAATCATGATGTCATCAATACCGGCATTCACAAGTATCTTTATCGGATAATAAATCATGGGTTCATTGTAAACGGGAAGGAGATGTTTATTGGTAACCTTTGTAAGAGGATACATACGACTGCCCAAACCTCCCGCTAAAACAACACCCTTCATAATCTCTTCTCCTTTTCGCCAGACGGGCATTAACCCCGGCCTCTGCGCAAACCCAAAATAGCGGATCGACCCGAAGTCAACCTCAGGAACGATAATTGCGTTTCCCTATATCACATTAAAGCATACTCAACAACAGAAACATTCTTTTATTATTCACCCTTTACATCTGTGACAAGCGTGATATAAGATGCAGCAAACACAGTGAGGAAGATACATCGTGACTGATGAATTCTATATGAAACGGGCCCTCAGACTTGCCCTGAGGGGAGAGGTATGGGTGAGTCCTAACCCCATGGTGGGTGCCGTTATTGTAAAGAAAGACGGCATCATCGGAGAAGGGTATCATCAGAAATTCGGAGGCAACCACGCCGAAATCAATGCCATCAATAATGCCACCGAGCCAATCAGGGGCGCGACCATCTATATTAATCTTGAACCTTGCACCCATTACGGGAAAACGCCTCCCTGTATAGAAAGCATCACTGCCGCCAAACCTGCAAGAGTCGTCATCGGAACACCTGATCCCAATCCCATAGTCGCAGGCAAAGGCATCGAAGCCCTCAAACGTCACGGCATAAAGACAACGGTGGGCGTCCTGGAAGAGTCGTGCAAGGAGCTCAACGAAAGGTTCTTTAAATTTATGCGGACGGGAATTCCTTTCGTAACACTCAAGTTCGCTCAAAGCATCGATGGAAGGATTGCCACGGCGTCGGGACATTCCCGCTGGATCAGCTCCGAGCAATCACTTAAATTTGCCCACGCGTTAAGAAGTCATCATGATGCTGTCCTCATTGGTTCGGGCACCTTGTCGAAAGATGATCCGGAGCTGACCGTCCGCCTGATCAAGGGTAGAAACCCCTTCAGAGTTGTTGTTGATTCCCATTTGCACATATCTCCGGATGCACGAATTCTCAAAGATCAAGATAAGGCAAAGACTATAGTCGCAACCACCATTCATGCGAGCCGCGACAAACGCGCCCGGCTTACGGATCTCGGTATTGAAGTGATGGCAGTTGACACAGATAAAGATCGTCGTGTCGATCTGACGAGACTTCTATTTGAACTGGGGAAAAGGAATATTTCATCTGTCCTCGTTGAAGGAGGTGCGGCCATTATCACATCGATGTTAATGGAGCAGCTGCCCGACAGAGTCGTGATAATCATAGCACCGAAAATCTTGGGGAAAGGGATTGAGGCTGTAGGCAATCTGGGGATAAAAACCATAGATGAATCGCCGATGCTCCGTTATAAGAAAATTCGGAGACTTGGCGAGGACCTGATCATTGATGGAAGAATCGACAAAAAATAGTTTATCATAAAAAATATGCAGCAAAGCGAATTTCATTTTCACTATAAATACCGTTGAAGGAGGATGCCTTGGCCGAAAAATTCGTTAGCGAAAGAAATGTCAAATTTTTGCTCTACGAGGTCTTTGACGTAGCCTCCCTTCTGAAATATCCCCGCTATGCCGATCATAGCCGGGAGGCCTTTGACATGATCATAGAGACAGCACTTAAGCTGGGAAAGGACCTCTTCAAGCCTACCTTACGGGAAATGGACAAGAATCAGCCGGAATTTGTCGATGGCCGCGTCAAGGTTCATCCGAAGGTGAAAGAGATTATGCAGATTTGCGGCGCAGGCGGCTGGATATCCGCCACGGCCCCCCAAGAAATGGGCGGCCAGCAGCTCCCCGTGATTTTGGGATTTGTGCCCATGTTCATCTTCTCTGCAGCGAATTACGCAGGGAGTGTCTATCCATACCTCACCGACGGCGCCGCGCATCTCATATATTCCTTTGGTACTGAAGAACTAATCAATAACTATATCCCTAGGATGTACGCCGGCGACTGGCAGGGAACCATGGCCCTCACAGAGCCTCAGGCGGGAAGTTCCTTATCTGACATAACCACCCTTGCTGAACCCAGTGACCACGGGTACTACCGGATACTGGGACAGAAGATATTTATATCCACAGGGGATCATGATGGTGTACAAAACGTCGTACATCTTCTTCTCGCGCGTATTGCCGGTGCTCCTCCCGGTGTCAAGGGAATTTCTCTATTTGTTGTCCCCAAGATGCGACCCGACGATAATGGCGCACTCGTTTCTAATGATGTCCAGGTCGCTGGTATCTACCACAAGATGGGTTACCGTGGGGCGCCCATCACCCAGTTGAGCTTCGGTGAGAATGGTGACTGCAGGGGTTATCTCGTAGGTCAGCCGAACCGTGGACTCTCACACATGTTTCAGCTGATGAACGAGGCGCGGATAGCCGTGGGAATAGCGGCTGCAGGCATTGCATCCGCCGCGTATTACGCGGCGCTGGAATACAGCAAGGAGCGTCCTCAAGGTCGGCCGCTTGCTGCCAAGGACCCCTCGTCTCCACAAGTTCCTATCATCGAGCACCCTGACGTCAAGAGGATGCTTCTCTTCCAGCGCGCCGTCGTGGAGGGATCGCTTTCACTCCTCATACAATGCGGCAAATATATCGATCTGGAAAGGGTCCTCGAAGAGAAGGAGAAAGAGAAATATAGACTTCTTTTGGAAATTCTTACGCCTGTGGCCAAGAGCTATCCTGCGGAGATGGGGATCCTTGCAGTAAGCCAGGCCTTGCAGTGTCTCGGCGGCTACGGATACTGCGATGAGTTTCCCCTGGAACAGCTCTATCGTGACGCGCGCATCCATCCCATCCACGAGGGAACGACGGGCATTCAAGGTCTCGACCTCCTGGGCCGCAAGGTGCCCATGAAGAACGGAGAAGCGGCCATGCTGCTCATCCGGGAGATCGAAGAGACCATAGCGATCGCCGAAGAAGAGCCGCACCTGCAGCCTTACGCGCGGGAGCTCGAAGAAGCAGTCGACAAACTGAAGAAGGTTACGGCACACCTGGTCAGCCTTGCCATGCAGGGAAAGGTGGACCTCTTCCTGGCAGACTCAACACTTTACCTGGAATTCTTCGGCATCATAACCATCGGCTGGCAGTGGCTCCTTCAGGCTATTGCTGCCCGGAAGGCCTTAAAGTTAAATCCCGCAGGGGCGGAGATGAATTTCTATCAGGGGAAGCTGTATACCTTCCAATATTTCTTCCAGTACGAGCTTCCCAAGATCGAGGGTCTCGCCAAAACTTTGCTGGCAGGCACAGGGATAACACTGGATATTAATAAAGATTTTTTCTAAGGATAACGCTAGTGCTTATATCCTTGTGGGACTGAGTTATTTACTCAAAATTTGATGTCTCAGTTTTCGGGCGTCATGAAAATCCTGCCCCGTGTATCGGAACCAGATTGCTCATCTAGACCTGAAATACATCCCAGGCAAACTATAGTTTTCAGAGCAATAAGCTGCCTATTTTTGTTGCCAAGTTCCTTTCATTTCATCCAAAGGATGACGAAAATATAAGACTTTCACCTGTCAGAATTATACCTCATCCTTATAGACTACCCCCATAAAAGCAGGTAACATAAAAGTAGAGGCCTCTATTTGCAATACGTACAGATGAGATAGAAGTGACCTCAGAAAATCTATTCGCGCGCCTCCTGGTTTCAGGATACACACATCAGTTGGTGCACCGTGGCGTATGACATTTACCCGGTCGTCTAAATATTGAAACATTTTGAGAGGAGGATCATCTAGAAATGAAAATCTCCCGACGCAAGTTCTTGAAGATATCATCGACAGCAATCGGCACGGTCGTAGCTTCAGAGGCTGCGTCCCTCGGACTGGATGCGAAGGCGATGACAGACAAAACGGGGCAGATCGCGATGAAATCGGGAAAGCAGGTCCCTAGCGTCTGCCCATATTGCGCTGTCGGCTGCGCGCAGATCGTAACTGTAGACGCTGCCGGAAAGATTATCGATATCCAGGGCAATCCCGATTCCCCTGTCAATGAAGGGACCCTCTGCCCGAAAGGCGCCGCCGCTTACCAACTCGCGGTCAACGACCTGCGCTGGACAAAAGTCAAATATCGTGCGCCGGGCAGCGACCACTGGGAAGATAAGCCGCTCGATTGGGCCATGAGTCGCATTGCCGATCTGGTAAAGAATACGCGCGACGCTAACTTCAACGAGTACGAGGAGGTCCCGGATGGTAAGGGCAACATGGTCAGAAAACGGGTGATGAACACCTACGCGATAGCAACGCTGGGCGGCGCGACCATGGACAACGAATGGAACTATGTTCAGCAGAAACTGATGCACGCCCTCGGCGTCGTTTATGTAGAAAACCAGGCCAGGATATGACACTCCTCCACGGTCCCCGGTCTGGGGGTCTCTTTCGGTCGCGGCGGATCCACGACTTTTCCGCGTGATCTTGTACATTCCGATGCAGTGATGATCATGGGGTCAAACATGGCGGAGTGCCACCCCGTAGCCTTCCGCTGGCCTCTCAAGGCCAAAACCGACCACGGGGCGGTACTGATGCATGTTGATCCCCGCTTTACGCGCACCTCAGCCATGTGCGATATCCATGCGCCGATCCGCGCGGGAAGTGACATCGCGTTCCTCGGCGGCATCATTAACCATGTCATCAACAGCAAACGCTGGAACACGGACCCTTTTTTCAAGGAGTTTGTCGTAAACTATACAAACGCTGCTACACTGGTCAACCCCGACTTCAAGGACACGGAAGACTTGAAAGGCGTCTTCTCCGGACTCTCCGAGGACGGCAAGTCATACTCTAACGCCACCTGGTCGTACCAGCGTCATCCTGCGCCGCCTCCTCCTCCCGTTAAAGTCGGGCCGTTTACCGATGTCCTTCTGCAACGGGTGCAGGGCCGGCCTAAGACCGACCCGACTCTCAAGAACCCGCTGACCGTCTTCCAGATACTGAAGAAGCATTATGCGCGCTATACACCCGAGATGGTCGAGCGCGTCTGCGGCTGCCCCAAAGAAATGTTTTTAAAGGTGGCGAATACACTGCTCGACAACTCCGGGCGCGATAGGACATCTAATATTACTTACGCCGTAGGCTGGACGCAGCACACGGTCGGCGTCCAGATAATCCGCGCCGCGGGAGTGCTGCAGTCGCTCCTGGGTAACATCGGACGGCCCGGCGGCGGCGTACTTGCGCTGCGTGGTCATGCAACGATCCAGGGCTCCACTGATATCGCCACACTCTACCACTCATTGCCCGGCTATCTGAATATGCCAAGCGCCCGCAAAGACCACGGTACACTGAAGGATTACATCCTTACAGAGGCCGTGCCTCTTTCCACGAGTTACTGGGGAAACTTCCCCAAGTTTGCCGTCTCCTACTTCAAGGCGCAATTCGGCGCTGCCGCCACCAAAGAAAATGATTACGGCTATGATTACCATCCGAAAATCACGGGTGATCATTCGCACCTCCCTATGATGGTGGATATGACAGCAGGCAGGATCAAAGGCTTTTTTGTCATGGGGCAGAACCCCGCCGTGGGCGGCCAGAACGCCCGCTTCCAGAGGAAAGCCCTTTCCAGGCTGGACTGGATGGTGGTGCGCGACTTTTTCGAAACAGAGACAGCGGCATTCTGGCGCAACTCTCCGGAGATCGAATCAGGCGAGCTGAAGGTGTCGGAGATCAAGACGGAGGTGTTCTTCCTTCCCGCAGCTGCCGTCCCTGAAATGGAGGGCACGTTCACCAATACGCAGCGCCTGATCCAGCAGCATGAAAAGGCCGCCGATCCGCCCGACGACGCGCGCAGCGATAGCTGGTTTACCTACCATCTCGGAAAGCGTCTCCAGGAGCTTTACAAGGATTCAAAGATGGACAGGGACTGGGCAATCAAGAACCTGCTCTGGAACTTCGACCCTGATCCTCAGGAGGTGGCAAACTGGCGTATCAAGGACGAACCGTCTGCGTACAAGATTCTTAAAGAGATCAACGGCTATACCTGGGCGGACACGAAGCCCCTGCCCACATATGCGAACCTCAAAGAGGACGGTTCAACAGCATGCGCCGCCTGGATCTACACGGGAGTGATCCCCGAGGAAGGAAAGAACAACGCGGCGCGGCGCCAGGGCGACAACTGGATTTCACCCAACTGGGGCTTTGCCTGGCCGTCCAATCGCCACATCATGTACAACCGTACCTCCGCCGACCCCGCGGGCAGACCTTGGTCTGACAAGAAGAAACTGATCTACTGGGACCCGAATGCCGACAGCGGGACAAAGGATGCCGCTGGCAATCCGATTCGCGGCAAGTGGGTAGCGCCTTCCGGTGAAGGCATCGACTTCATGCCGACCAAGGCGCCCAGATCTCCCGGCAGAGACAACGGCATCGGCTTCGACTGGCTGGGTGGAAACGATCCGTTTATCATGCGCCCTGATGGGAAGGCTTGGCTCTTCGCACCTATCGGCTTGGTGGACGGCCCTCTTCCCACACACTACGAGCCCTACGAATCGCCTGTAGAGAACCCGATCTACAAACAGCAGTCGAATCCCGTGGCGAAGACCTGGAAAGTGGCAGGCAACCCCTACCACAAAGTTGCTGATCCGAATTATCCGATTATCGTCTCGACCTACCGGCTGACCGAGCACCACTTGAGCGGCACCATGAGCCGCTGGCTGCCGTGGCTTGCGGAGTTGATGCCGGAATTATTCTGCGAAATTTCACCGGAGTTGGCTGCGGAAAAGGGCGTTAAAAATGCCGAGTACGTCACGATCCAAACAGCACGCGGCAAAATCCAGGCACGAGCCCTCGTGACCAGCCGCATGAGACCGTTCGTTATTAACGGAAAGCTGGTTCATGAAATCGGCCTGCCGTGGCATTGGGGCTGGCAGGGGAGAGCCCGGGGCGATGTGGTTAATAACTTAAGCGCGCTGGTGGCGGACCCGAATGTCTCAATCCACGAAGGGAAGGTCTTCACCTGTAACATTAGCGCGGGCAAGAGAGGAGGTGCCGCATAATGGCGAAGGGAATGTTTGTCGACACATCTGTCTGCATCGGCTGCAAGTCCTGTCAGGTGGCTTGCAAGGAATGGAACGCTCTGGTGGGAGAGCCAACTCATTTCCGGCAACTGCCCGGCGCACCATATCCGATTGCCGCCAACTTCACGGGCAATTCCTATGACAACACCGGCAATCTCAGTGCGACCGACTGGCGGCACGTCTTCTTCATCGAAGAGTTCAATCAGGATCGCTCCGTGGCACGCTGGTTCTTCTCAAGCGATTCATGCAAACACTGCAACGACGCCGGCTGTCTGAATTCCTGCCCAACGGGCGCCATCATCCGCACCGACATGGGTAATGTGTTCGTCCAGGATGACGTCTGCATCGGCTGCAGGTCTTGCGTCCCTTCCTGCCCCTTCGGAGTGATCGCCATGAGCCCTAAGACGGGCACGGTTCATAAATGCACCCTGTGCAACGACCGCATCCACAACGGACTGAGCACGGCGTGTGCCAAGGCCTGTCCCACCGGTTCCATCCTTTTCGGCGACGTCCCGAAACTCAAAGAAATCGCCGACGCACGCCTGGCAAAACTCAAGGCGCTGGGTGAAACCAAGGCGAACATTTACGGATACAACGAAGCCGGCGGCCTGAATGTCTTTTATCTCTTTCTGGACAGGCCCTCAGTATACGGGCAGCCAGAACATCCTGTCGTGCCGCAGCAACGCCTGCCTCTCACAACGGCCGCCACCGTCCTGGGTGCCGCTGCCATCGGCGTAGCCGCACTGATCAGCTTACGTGAGCGGGGTGGCAAAAAGAGCGAGGAGGAGACAAAATGAATCCCTTCACACATGTGGTAAATTGGCCGTGGTATTATGTCGCCCTGTATTTCTATATCAGCGGTGTCTCGGCGGGCGCCTACTTTATAGGATCCCTGGCTGAACTATACGGCGGGGAAAGACAACGTGAGATCCGCCGTGTCGCCTTCTCCCTTGCACTACCGCTGATCGTGACGGCGCCTGTTCTGTTGATCGCCGACCTCGGACGGCCCGAACGCTTCTGGTACCTTATGTTGTACGCAAAGGACGGCATTCCCTATATCAACCTGCAGTCTCCCGTGTCCTTGGGGGCCTGGGGACTGATCGTCTATGGAGGCTTTGCGCTTCTTTCATTTCTCAATGCCGTGGCGGAAAACGGTCATCCCGCTCTTGCCCCTTTTACAAGGTTCTACAACTGCCTTCCCCGCAAGGTCTATGCCGCACTGGGAATGCTGGCGGGCCTTTTTGTCGTAGGCTATCCCGGCGTGTTGCTGAATCTCACGGCATGGCCGCTGTGGGAGGCAACCTCGCCTCTTTTGGGCTCCCTGTTTATCGCGTCGGGTGCGTCGACAGGGGCGGCCGCTATCGTCCTGGTCGTAGCGTGGCAAAAGAGAGCAGCCGGTGACGCGTATGCACACCTGGAAAAGTTGGATCGTGTTTCCATGATCATCGAACTCCTGATCATCGGCGCCGTCATCGTTGTCGCCGGGCAGTATGCCGCACCGATCATGAGCGGATTTTACGGGATCATGTTCTGGGGCGGAACCGTCTTCCTCGGGATTCTCCTTCCACTCGGGCTTTACTGGTACGCCGGCAGACCTGGCACAGACAGAAACCGGCTCGTGATGTTGACTGCCGTGTTCGTCCTTTTTGGCGGCGCATTGCTGCGTATCAGTTTGATGCAGGCAGGATAGATGGCTTTGCCGATATTTACACTGCGGATTCAGAAACTCGAGTAAAACCTGCGGCGACTCTCGGAGACTTCATTATGACCGTGGAATTTGGACTTCTGCTACTCGAATCCGCACTGCTTGTTGCTACCATCATACTTCTGATTTATGGCATTCACGAGGGAAAACGGAGAGACGACTTGCTAAGGGAAGTCGGGAGGGCTACAAAGGTCCTCACGCGTCAGGAATACTTCTTCTCCATCATGAACGCAATGCTTGACGCGAAACAGGAGATAATCGGATGCATTACCGGTACGCCTCCTTCCGGTGACGATATGCAGATGACCAGGCATATAGCGGATGCCATCGAGAACATGACCAGGAAAGGGGTGACTATCAAATACCTATTGCCGAAGTTCCCAGACCGGCTGCAGATCGGCGTTCAATACACGAAAGCGGGAGCTGAGGTCCGTTTCAGCAGTTGTCTTATGGTCCATAGTATCCGTTATAGCGTTGTTGATGAGAAAATTGTGGTGATAGGCATCCCGGAAATTGTGGGGGAAAGGGAGGCGACAAAAAAGGGATATACGATACCATCCGAAGGGCTCGCTATTGTGCTCAAGAATTACTTTAATGATTGCGAAAAACAGACGAGCCTGAAAGAGTATATATTGGAAGTAATAGAACAGACCGGCGCTACAGTCGAGCATCTGGCAAGGGAGTTCCGTCTGGACGAAAAGGAGCTGAGGAAGCTTGTTCAATGAGAAGGTATGGCACTGCGTCTTCTCGGACAATAGTCTGATGCCATATCAGTCACAGTGCAACAGAGGGATGGATGTCTTTCAAGTCAGGTGCCGGCTCAAAAATTGGGTGGGTCGTGAGTCGCCAGTCCTTTACTCTAATTTCTTTACCTCGCGGGGGAAACAGCATTCCCATGTTGGCATACCATCTTCTTCATTGCGAAGTTTCATGGTCCACTCACCCTTGCTTATTTCCGTGGCAATAATAGCGGTCCCGACCTTCTTGCCCCTTACTTCAACCTTGTCGCCGGCCATGAATTTCAGCTTCTGATTGTTTATGAACCACTTGGGCCCCATATAGACAATATAATTGTTACCCTGATCCGTCACGAATTTCATTTGCAGGCCATCTTTCACGCCAGTCATATTTTCAACTTTCTTCACCTTGCCCGATTCGACCACAATCGCTTCATTTCCTGTCAACGCTGTATGAATCGCACCCGGAACTCCGAAAGACCAGGCGCCCACTGCAAAAGTGGAGCCTGGCGTCTGCGATTCCTGAGCTAATGATGCTTGCGCAAACATTATATTCACCGCAAGAGCCGTTGCAACTACCATAATCCATATTGCTGTTCTTCTCATACTCTCCTCCTTATAATTTTATTGTGTCGACCCACCCGATTATGAGCTCTAAGGCTTAAAATAGCTATAAATGTTCCCGGCAGTAAGACCAGGTAACCGTCCAACTGTCGCCGATTCTGCTCGCAAAATTAAGAAGCTTTCGCCATTGATACTGTGGTGTGTTCACTCCATGGTGCATATAATATCTTCAGGCCGCAAATCCTCTTACGTGATAAATGCTTCATCACGAATTAATTTGCAATCAGGCATAGACTGATTTGTTACTACAAAAATCCTTAGAATAAGGACCGGATTGCTTGCCTGCAGAACACTACCAATGCCGCTAATAGGGATGAGGGCATCGGAAATGGGATTAGTTTTCAGTTATAGAATTTTCCCGACCGAACATAGTTTTATTGGTAAGAGTAGCCCGCCAAGACCCCGTCTAGCCGCTGAGGTGAACCTCGGCATCAGATGCGATATACATACCGGGCAAGTTAATTTTTGATAGTCTTCTAATGTTCAGGTAATTGGAGGCGGTAAATAAGGGATTGCCTTATTGAATTGACGGCAATAGCTCTATAAAATTCTTCTTAGATACAGCAATGTTAAAATCTTCACTAAACATTATTGGACAAAAATTTGAAGGAGGAATACGATGATGGAATGTTTACGAGTTAAATTGCGTCTTTCGGTTTTATGTGTTCTGGTTATCGGCATCATGATCTTTGCTGCGACCATGGAGGGTATCTGCGCGGAAAAGCAGATGTCCAAAATGGCGCCCCCCGGTGGCAATTACAAGAAAGTCAGCTCCCTTGTTGCCCTACCGGACTTTATCCCTGGTCTGGGAACGCTTTATGTGGATCCCGCGACCCTGCCAGCTGGCCCATTTCTCGCGTACGACCGCAAAGGTCAGCTAGTGAGCAGCGTCTATATGATTCCTCTCAAGGACATAAACGAACACAAGGAATTCAAGAATCTTAAGGTAGCCTCGATGAAGGTGGATCATGTGGATATGTATTACAACGCCGGACATCCCGGAGTTCCCGATCCGCATTACCACGTCATCCTGTGGTATGTCTCGCCAGAAAAAGCGGCAGCGATGAAGTAAGCAAAGAGGCATCATGCAGACGCGGAGGGAGTTTATTGCGACGGGCGGGGTAGTCCTCGGCAGTCTCATCCTGCAGGATATAATGCGTGTGGTTTTGCCAGGCCTGAGTGGCTATGAGTATTGCCGCACGGCGAGCGCCGCCGGGGTCGTAAAAATCCTCATGAAAAGTGACCAAACGGGCGGAAATGTGTGGTTTGACCCTATCGGAATCTATATCGATCCGGGGCAAACGGTGCGCTGGGTCGCGGCTGAGAATGTCCATACTACGACCGCATACCATCCGCGGAACAGCAATCACCCGCTGAGAATTCCCGAGAAGGCCGTTCCGTGGAACTCCGGGTATCTGGTGAATCCTGGGGATCACTTTGAGGTCACTTTCACGACCGAAGGCGTATACGATTACTACTGCATGCCTCATGAACAGGCGGGAATGGTGGGCAGGATTATCGTCGGCAGGCCTATCGGCCCCGGCGCCTTGCCGTTTGACTACTACAAAGGCAAACCCGGCACGGCCGACTGGCAACCTGTCCCGGAAGCGGCGCAGAAGGCATTTCCGAGAATCGAGCGGATTATGCGAGAGAAGATCGTCCGCCGCTGATGGACAAATTGGCTAGGGCGACTGTCGAGCGTATCTTGTCCTGACATCCTTGAGGAACCGGCCGGGAGGGCATTCGCTTTAAATGGGGATGGACTATGGTAAAGATCAAAAGGATTTATGACCAAGTATCTCCGGATGATGGAAGGCGTATACTCGTAGATCGCCTCTGGCCCAGAGGAATCAAAAAAGAAAATGCCGCCATCGACGAGTGGCTCAAGGACATAGCGCCAAGTACTGATCTCAGAAAATGGTACTCCCATGATCCGGAAAAGTGGGGCGGGTTCAAGAAACGATACAAGATAGAACTGAAAGATAAAATGGGGATTATCGATCGGCTCCGTCAGGAATCGAAGAAGGGCACGATCACCCTCTTGTTTTCCGCCAAGGCGACAGAACTAAATAACGCGGCCGCCCTTAAGGAATTCATTGAACGGTGAGGCAGAGATGATCGGCCTCTGACAAAAAACGATGAGCAGGCGCAACCCATAAGAATCGATCGGGAGGTGTGCGATGTTCAGACAGAGATATGCGCTTAAAGAAATGCTTGCCACGACAGGTATTACTGTCAATGGCAACAGTCCATGGGACATGCACGTAAGAGATGACCGTATTTTCTCACGGCTTCTGCAGGACAAGAGTTTAGGTCTCGGTGAGTCATACATGGAAGGATGGTGGGACTGCCTGCAATTGGATGAATTCGTTTGCAAGATTCTGACGGCCGAACTGGACAAAAAAGTCAAAGACAGCTTTAAATTCCTCCTACCTGTCCTATCTGCCATGCTTCTCAATATGCAATCGAAGATACGCTCCCGCGTCGTTGCCGAACAGCATTATGATCTTGACAACGAACTGTTCATGTCATTTCTCGACCCTTACAATCAGTACAGCTGCGCGTATTTCGATGGAACGGAAGACTTAAACGAGGCGCAGGTCAAAAAAATGGACCTGATCTGCAGGAAGATCAATCTCGGCAGGAACGATATTGTCTTGGATATCGGCTGCGGCTGGGGAGGATTTGCGAAGTACATGGTTGAACGCTACGGCTGCAGGGTGACGGCCATCAATATATCCGAAAAACAGATCAGCTATGCAAAGGAATTCTGCAAAGACCTGCCGGTTGAGATTCTCCAGTGTGATTACCGCGATGTCCAAGGTTCATTCGATAAGATAGTCTCCGTCGGAATGTTCGAACACGTCGGCTACAAGAACTACAGAATCTTCATGAAGGCTGTCCACAGATGTCTCAAAGATGCCGGCATATTTCTTCTGCATACCATTGGCGGCAACGAATCCCAGGTAAAATGCGATCCCTGGATCCATAAATACATATTTCCCAATAGCATGTTGCCCAGCATTTCTCAAATCAGCAAGGCCGTTGAGGGTCTCTTCGTCACGGAAGATCTCCACAACTTGGGACCCCACTATGAAAAAACGCTTATGGCATGGTATGGGAACTTTCAGAAGGCATGGACCATGCTGAAAAAGAGATATGATGAAAAATTCAAGCGCATGTGGGATTATTATTTGTTGTCCTCAGCAGGCGCCTTCCGTGCAAGGAACATTCAAATCTGGCAGATTGTCCTGACCAAATACGGCGCGCCCCAGCCTTCGTTGAGATAGAAATGAATGACGATCACCTTTATCGGGATCCTGAATATGCCTTTGATGAATACGTTCATGCATAACGGTTCGAGAATTCGAAGAATCAGCAAAGCTAAAATTATATTGACACACAAAATTCTTCTTCATATACTCCGACCGTGAAAATAAATGTCTTATCAATGAGGCTGTAAATCGATCAAAAAATAGTCAAGGAGGATTCGATATGAGACGAAGAATGTTTGTTCAAGCTGTAACATGGTATATGGTTGCCGTGATGGTTGTCTTGGGATTCGTCCCGCGGGTAGAGGCCGGGTTCATAGCGTCGCAGGCTTCTCCGGGATCTCAAAACAGAATCGAAGACCTTGGCGCCATTCAAAAATCACTCGAAATGAGAATGGTTTCGGAAACCCTGGAGAAGTTCGGGATGACCAAGGCGGAAGTGAAATCAAGACTGGACGGAATGACAGACGCACAAATTCATCAGCTTGCGGCGAATCTTGATGAAGTCAGGGTGGGAGGCGATGGTCTCGGGGTCATTGTCGTTCTTCTCATCATAGCCATCCTCGTCATCGTTATTATACAATTGACCGGACATAAAGTCGTCGTTAAGTAGTGAATGAACCGAAGAGAAGTTTCGCGGGCTTGCCGGTTTGTATTAAGCCCGGCTTCATCGCAAGGAGGGCGTTCATTGCGGTCTTGTGTTTGGCCGCATGGGCCTGCGCCGGTCCGACTCTGACCGGATTGGATACTTCCGGAACCTCTCCACGCCATTTGATCGAGGGTGTTCCTTTTTTCAAGCAGGCTGCGCATCAGTGTGGGCCTGCCGCAATGGCCTCGGTTCTGAATTATAGAGGAATTAAGGTCAGTCCGGAAGAGGTCATTGGGGCTATCTACAGCAGAGGCGCGGAGGGAACCCTGGATTTCGATATGGTCCTGTATGCCGGCAAACAGGGTCGGAAGGCAGAAAAGTACCGGGGCACGCTCGAGAATCTACGGAAAAATGTAGATTCGAATAACCCTTTGATTGTGCTTGTTGACTACGGATTCCTCAGTTACCGAAGGGACCATTTCATGGTCGTCCTCGGATATGACGAGAATCACATCTATGTTAATTCCGGGATAGAGCCGATAGCGGCCATTTCCAATGATGAATTTATCAGAATTTGGAAGAAAACAAATTTCTGGACATTATTGATAGATTGAATCGGGCGGCGAGCAAAACATTTTTAAAGTAGTACATTGGCGATCGGAGATCCGCTCATGCTCGCCTGGAAAGGTCCTCAATAAAACCTTTGCATAACTCCTATATTCGTCATTCCGGATTCGACCGGGAATCTAGGCGCTGTCCTCGCGCAAGCGGGCAACCATGAAATCAATGCTGGATTCCGGCTTTCGCCTGAATAACATAGAGGTTTCTCAATCTCATGCAGAAACGGCAATGCTTCGACATTTTTCACTCTTCCTTCTAATCCTGGTCTTTGCCGGATGTTCAATCCCGAAGATAATCGTCATGGAAGATCCGTTGACACCGGAGGAACATTTGAATCTCGGGGTCGCTTATGAACACAAAGGCAAATACGATTTGGCGATCCGAGAATATGAATCCGCTTCCAAGCAGATAACCATCGCTTATTTATATTTGGGAAACGTATATTTCCTGAAATCGGAGCATGATAAGGCAGAGGCGTGCTATCGAAAGGCCATCAGAAAGGACCCAGGTCTGGCGGACGCATACAATAACCTGGCCTGGCTTTTATATTCACAGAAAAAAAATCTCGATGAAGCAAGGTCGTTGGCGCTTAAGGCCATCGCCCTGAACCCTGAAGGAAAGGCGACCTATCTGGACACCCTTAAAAAAATAGAAAATTATACAGCCGGTAATGACGAATAAGGATGAATAGGCTACGTCGGTATCGTGAGCAAGTTCAATCCGTAATCCTCACGTGAGATAAGCACCCATCTATGAATAGTTATAGGTGAACCACTAACCGTGTTTCCTTTCCGCAAACGTTTGATCTATTTCTTGCCATTTCAGAGTAGATTTCCCTTTCAAGTAATGATAGATAAGATTGCACAGCCGCCCGCAGCAATTGATGGCAGCTAATCCTTAATCCTGCGTGGCATGCCGAGTTTTTACTCCACTTATTTTTTCTCTGCTAAAGGATAAAACACATTAGGAGAATTAACAAATGGCAATCAGCGATGAGGACAAAGAGCTTGTCAGTTATCTAGAAAGGACGATCAAGATCATTGAAAAAATGGGGATGCGTATCCTTGATTTTAAAAAGCAGTCCGTAAAAATTATGCTACCGAAAGAACCGAACATCAATCACATCGGTACCGTATATGCCGGGTCTCTCTTTTCGCTCGCGGATTTTGCAGCAGGGGTCCTATTCTATTCCGCTTTCGACCTCAGGAAATACTATCCTTTATTGAAGGAAGTTACTATCACCTTCAAAAGACCTGCGACCACAGATCTTACGGTTGAGACATCGATACCCCCTGAACAGGCGGAAAGGATTAAAAAGATTGCTGATGAAACAGGAAAGGTGGATTGGACTTTGGATCTCGAAGTGAAGGATGAGCAGGGAAACGTCTGCTGCATTGCCCACGCCAACCTTCAGATGAGAAGATCGTGAGATGCGCAGCACTGTCGTCTTATACAAAAATATTTGTGAAAGCACAGAGTGAAAGAAGGTGTCCCATGATTATGCCGCGTGAACTGCAAAAAGAGGAAATTGTCGATCTTTTGAATCGGTGCTGGATGACCCATGACGGGATGTGGTTCTATCACTGCTTAAAGAATTTCGGCATAGAAAGGGCGAATGTGCTGAATAAAGCGGCAATAAAATCATTAGCGCCGATGGAGATCGACAGGATTAAGAAGTCTTTAGGCACGGAGAAACAAATTGAGAATTTTCAAGAGTTCAAAGACTTCTTTATTGCCGTCTCCCATTTATTTATACCCGCTTTTATGAATATCACCATATCCTTCCCGAAGGAAAACATGCTCCATTGGGAATTTGAACCCGGAAATTGTTTCGCTTACAAAGGGATAAAAAGGATAGGGGCTATCGATGAATACGAATGCGGCGTCATATACAGGCTGGCGTGCTGGTTTGACAGCCTCGGGATCAAGTACAATGTCACACCCCAGGTACGACGATGCCTGATCCTTGATAGCGGTGTATGTCAGGGAGATTTTGATTTCGATTTTAGATGAATAGCAGGCAGGGGCAATTTAGACATTGCCTCTCTTACGAAGGCAATTCAATTTTTGCATACGTTTTGAAGTAATATCTGATAAATCTTATTTTTCCACTTTCGCTCATCATCATGAATTTTCCGAACTCCGCCATATCCTCCTTTCCACGACCATGTATCTGGACATCATTATTTTCAAATTTACTAAAGATATGGGCATGAAAAAGAAAAACCTCCTCCCCGCTCGTCAATTGCGCTGTATGGCAGGTCACATAACAGTTCTTGGCGAGCTCGTAGATGCCTTCTAATTCTATATTCTTGACATTTCCTTTATACTGCTGATCGAAATTGTCTTTTGCCAAACTATCTATTGTTCTTATGAGAGTATCTCTATCCGCTTTCCCTTCCTTAGCAGAAAGAAAGAGCTGGTGAAGAAAATCATTATCCAACAATTTCTGCTGATCTTGCGCACGAACAATGGATGTACCAGCAAGCAAAAAAAGGACGGCAGATAGAAGTGTTAAGAATATTAGCTGATGATTATCCTTGCTATTTCTCTTCATATTCGGCCCCATTTTCTGTATCGGTTATTTCAATAATCTAATTCACGCTGCTGGAAAATATTTTGCGCAAGCTATATCCTTTTGAGAACAAATGTGTCAAGGACAAGCGGCACCCCTCAAGCCTATGAAAAAGCTCATTTCAGATCTGCAAACTTATATCCGATCCCTCTGACAGTAAGGATGTATTCCGGTTTTTCCTTGTCTTCTTCTACGGCCATCCTCAGGCGGCTGATGTGGACATCCACTGTGCGAGGCTCCACGAAAGTCTCATCTCCCCATACGTAATCCAGAAGCTGGCCCCTCGTGTAAACCCTGCCGGGATGTTGTGTGAAGAAGCGCAGGAGTTTTAATTCTGTAGGGCCGAGATCGATTTTTTTCCCATCTACGGTAACCTCATAGGCTGTGTAATCGAAGCGGAGCCCTCTGTATGTGAACTGCTCCTTTTTGTCAGAATCGGGCCGCACTTCCGCCCTCCGCAGGATCGCACGAACCCTGGCAATCAGCTCTCTCACATTGAACGGCTTGGTGACATAATCATCCGCCCCCATCTCAAGGCCCAGTATCTTATCTAGCTGATCCCCTTTAGCTGTGAGCATGATAATCGGAAGTGTTTCTGTGTCCGGATTCTTCCGAATGAATTTGCAGACTTCCAATCCTCTAACGCCGGGAAGCATAAGGTCGAGAATGAGCAGATCCGGTCTTTGGACCTTAACCAGCTTGAGGGCGCTTTCCCCATCGTAGGCCTTGATAGTTGCAAACCCTTCCTCTTCCAGATTGTAACTGATTAAATCCACGATGTCTTTTTCATCATCGACAATAAGAATTTTTTTCGGCATAATTAGAGAAGATACTCCAGGAGGTTTTTCAGACTATTGATTCTGATACACTCGATCTTTTTTTCTGCAAATCCATTTCGGGAAGAGGTCTGAGGGATGATGCAACGATTGAATCCCATGCGGGCCGCCTCCTTGATCCTGATGTCCATCTGGGAGATCCCTCTCACCTCGCCGGCAAGACCCACTTCACCGAAAACAACGGTTCCTTTATCAATAGGTTTGTCGAGAAAACTGGAGGCCATGGATGCGACAATTCCCAGGTCAACTGCCGGCTCGTCCACCTTCATGCCGCCTGCCACATTGATAAAAATATCATGACCGCTGAGACGGAAACCGCACATCTTATCCATGACAGCGGCAAGCAAGGCTACCCGATTATGGTCCACCCCGATGGTCGTCCTTCGCGGCATACCGAAATTAGTAGGATTAACAAGGGCCTGGATCTCTATAAGGATCGGCCTGGTGCCT
>Ga0209777_10001634_pt1 | contig 31650 bp, 33 predicted proteins | sample FrelakmetHBP12HB_FD_187147 | JGI IMG/M metagenome (GOLD analysis project Ga0209777, IMG submission 187147) | Freshwater lake sediment microbial communities from the University of Notre Dame, USA, for methane emissions studies -HBP12 HB (SPAdes)... | ecosystem: Environmental > Aquatic >... | reverse complement strand
TGCCGGCAAGGTCAAGTTCAAAATAGCCCTCCTGGATGCTCTCCAGAATGTTTCGGTATCTCTCCTCGTTTTTTTGCAGAGCTTCTTCCGCTTGCTTGCGCTCGGTTCTGTCCCGCACAATGCCCCGAAAGGCAAATATCCGGCCGGTGGCATCTTTCATGGGGGTTATCGAAGTTTCTAAATATTTTCTAATCCCGCTTTTCGTTGTAATTTCATATGGAACTTCTTTTTCGGATTTACCTGTTGTGTATACCTTGTTGTATTTTTCATTGATTTTTTTGGCATTTTCTTCATCCATTAAATCACGATAGCTTAGCTTTATTAATTCATTTCTGGGATAGCCCTGAATTTTGCAAAGGGCTTCATTGAAGAAGATAAGGTTGCCTTTGAGATCGAGCTCCACGTAGCCATCTTCGATGTTTTCCAGAATAGTCCGATATTTTTCTTCACTCTGGAGTAATATTTCTTCCATGCGCTTCTGTTTGGTTATATCCATAAAACTGCCGAGCGCGGCCCGCTTTCCTTTATAGGTGATGGAAGTGACTATTTCCAAAACCCATATTAATTTGCCATTCTTTTGCATGAACCTGTATTCATAGCTGCCGCCTCTCCCTTTTAGGCTTTTAATGGCCTCTTGCCTGACCGCTTCTCTATCCTCGGGATGAACATGCTCAAGGGGATTTGTGCCTAATAAATCACTATGTGAATAACCGCTGAGCTTCTGAAAGAGAGGGCTTACGTAAACAAAATATCCGTTTTGAACTATATAAATCCCGACACAAACATTAGATATGATTTCTTCGGAAAGATGGGCAATGTCGTATTGTTTGGAGGTTATTTTTTTGTTTGATTTGACTTTTGATTTCTTTTTAACAGCCGGTTGGGGTTTAGAGGCCGCTTTAGATTTAACTGCCATAGTCCGTTAACCTCCTCTGGACTTTCTGTTTCTGACAAGCAATTGAAAATAGTAAGCTCATTTCTTATTAATATTATACATGAAATGTAAGCAATTGATAAGAAAATATTTTTTGGCAATATGGAGCGTTTGAAGAGACCTTTTATGAACCATGAAAATCAACATAAATGTTTGTGTTCAATGATAATTAATGGGTTTCAAATCGCAATGGTCGGGAAATCCGGCAGGTGGTACGCCCAAGGCCTGAAGAAGCCGTGCCCAGTAGTTGACTTGAGCGGCAGTGCTCGCCAAAATAATGATTTCCCTTTCCGCAAAGTTTGCTTTTAATTTTTCAATAAAAGATGGAGGAAAGGAAAGGGGCGCGTGGGAAATTAGTCGCGCGTATTCCATAGCGATCTTCTCTCTTCGTGAAAATGTTTTTACTTCGTCAATTTCAATTCGGCCTTGCAGGGCTAAAATCTCATCAGCAGTTATCCCATATTGGGCATATTCATGAAAATTCATATCAATGCAAAAAGGGCAGGCGACTAAAAAAGAAGTCCGCAGCCGGACAAGTTTGAGAATCCGTTTGTCCAGATTGGTATCTTTGTGCGCAACAAGGGCTTCCATAATGCCAGAGCTGATAGCAGCTTTGGGGTACCAGGCCAAAAGTTTTGCGGGTAAAAGATCGCGGCCGGTAATTTTTTTGGAAATCCAGATGCCGATTTTCAGGTAAAATGGAATATGTTTTGGCGGATCGATAAAGGCTTGCATGATTAACTCCTTAATGAAGATCAATAGGAGAATTTACCTGACAACATGCTATTTATCTTTGAGTATTGCAATAAACAATTTTATAAATTATTAAATATTGTCAACAGGCTATTGGGGGTGGCAGCATTGGTAAACTAAAGAGGTTTATCTTTCTTATCAGGCAAGGAGGTTGACAATGGTTCGCTCGGAAAACATGACGGCCAGGAATATTCGGGCAGCTGTTTTACGCAAAAAAGGCGGTCCGCTCAAAATCGAAACGCTGAGTATGGAAGGCCCGCAGGATACGGAGGTACTCATAAGAACAATTGCTTCCGGAGTGTGTCATACGGATATCAGCATGGTTCATCACTGGGAAACAACCGACGGCCCTCTGGTGCTGGGGCATGAAGGAGCAGGCATAGTCGAACTGACCGGAAAAAAAGTAAAGGCTGTCCGGCCGGGGGATCATGTCGTTTTGTCATATCAATCTTGCGGCACATGCCGTCACTGTAAAAACGGGCGTCCTACAAAATGTCGCCGATTTTATGAACTGAACTTCGGCTTCCAGCGTCTGGACGGCAGCAATGCTCTTGAGCAAAGCGGTGTGCGGGGACATTTCTTCGGCCAGTCTTCATTTTCTTCCTATATTCTGGCAACCGAATGCAACATAGTCAAGGTTTCCAAAAAACTACCGCTGAAAATTCTCGCGCCGCTGGGCTGTGGTATTCAAACAGGAGCAGGTACTGTGATGAATATGCTTCATGCTCAGAAGGGTGAAAGCATTGCCATTTTCGGTACGGGGGCAGTAGGTTTGGCGGCCGTCATGGCGGCTCGTATTGTTGGAGCCAATCCGATTATTGGGGTGGATATTAATCCTTCTCGGCTTAAACTGGCCCTGGAACTGGGTGCAACTCATGTCATTAACAGTTGTCGCGCTGATGTTTCAGCAAGCATTAACAATATTATCGCGGGCGGCGTGGATTATGTTCTGGAAATTACCGGCAACCCCCGGATGTTACAGCTTGCTATTGAGGTGATAAAAAAACGAGGCACAGCGGCCTTCTTCACCGGCGATGGCGTTCCTGATTTTGTGCCTAAGGGAAAAAAGGCTATGGCAGTAATCGAAGGTGACTCGGTACCGCAATTATTTATTCCTAAACTGATCAAATTATACCTGTCCGGAAAATTCCCTTTCGACCGTCTCTTGAAATTCTATGATTTTAAGGATATCAATCGGGCTATGAAAGATTCCAGGAATGGCAAAACCATCAAACCCGTATTGTGTATAGGCAAGGAAAAGGGTTAATCCGGATACGGTCATTGATATTTCATTTCCAGAGATACGGCAAGTCCGGCGGTTCCAGCCAGTCGTATCGACTGTAGTAGCAATTGTCCTTGCGCAGCATATTGGAACGATGGGCGGCATGAAACTCATCCCGGCCAAACCACCGAGGGTAAGCAATCTTGCCGGAAATCTTCATTTTATGCATGTTGTTTCTGTAGCCGCGCTTGACCCATTCATCAATGGCCAGATTGTAATAGTGTTTTAAAGCGTTGATATGCCCGTGCCACATTCTGACAACTGGATGGTTGCTATAGCCGCCGCCATACTTGTGCCACTTCTCATTCATTCGTCTACCTTTGTTGGCTTCGTCATCGGCTCCTCGACGTATGGTACCATACGTCTGTGTCGCCTTTTTCTTGCCATCGCGGTATACTTTTGACTGCGAAGCGGCTTTTAGTATGCGGATGATTTGATACGCCTCCACTCTTTGTTTGCCCAGGCGGCGGTAGTCCAGTGTCTGCAATGATTTCTTAAAATCCGGATAAGGAAGAAATGTCTGCATAGTCTAAATATCTTAACAGATTGTTATGTCATCGCCGACCTTGATATTTCCGGGAGTGAGCACGCGGGCAAAGATGCCTTCTTTCGGCATGACGCAATCGCCCACGGCATAAAAAATAGCGCAGGGTTTGACGCAGGTTTTACCGATTTGTGTGACTTCCAGCAACACATCCTTACCAACTTTTATTTTTGTGCCGAGCGGCAGGGTAAAAAGCTCGATACCTTCCGTCGTCAGGTTTTCCGCGAAATCGCCATAATTTACGTTCAATCCCTTCTGACGAATTTTTTCGATGCTCTCCACGGCCAACAGACTGATCTGGCGAATGGCCAGGCCGATATGAGCGTCGTTCTCCAACCCCTGGTCTATCAGTGTGCGACATGCATTGATGTTGTGCTTTTTCTCGCCTTTTTTCTCACTGATATTGACAGACAGTATTTTACCCATGAATTACTTCCTTACCGCAATTGCTTCCTTACCGCAATTGCTTCAATTTCCAGTGGCGCGCCTTTGGGCAAAGCTGCAACTTCAATAGTTGAGCGGGCAGGCGCTTCATTGGGGAAAAACCCGGCGTAGATTTCGTTGACGGCCGCAAAATCTGCCATATTCTTTAAAAAGATGGTTGTCTTGACAATATTCTTCAGTGACAGCCCGTTTTCTTCAAGGATGGTCTGTATGTTTGTAAGCGTTTGTCTTGTGGCCGCTTTTATATCCATAACGATTTCGCCGGTTGACAGATTAAGCGGCAGTTGGCCTGATAAGAAAATAAAGCCGCCAGCCTCTACTGCCGATGAGTAAGGTCCCAAGACCGGTAGCTTAGCCGATGCTAAAATTTTCTTTTCCATATAATCTCCATTTCTTAGCGTTTCTCAGTGCCGTGTGATGACAAAGAGCGCATTTTGCGCAAATAAATTGGGCAGAATATGGATTAATCCGAACTTACCCAAATAATATTTCTGTTCGATTTTAATATCTTTCTTCCGGCAATAATCGATAAAATCGCGAATTGTCAGGAAGCGGATGTTGGGCGTTTCAAACCAGTAGTAGGGCAGGGCATCATTAATCGGAGTCCTTCCCTGTGCGAAGAGAATTAAACGTGCTTTTATATGCGCAAAATTAGGGAAGCCCACAATGACGCGCTTTCCCACGCGCAGTGATTCCTGAATGACAAAGTCAGCTTTTTTAATTTCCTGCATGATTTGATTTAAAATTACAAAATCAAATGATTTGTCGGGGTAATCAACCAGCCCGCTTTCGATATCTCCCTGAAGCACCGTCAGCCCGCGTTCGACGCACTGGTGCATTTGATCTTCGGCAAGTTCGATGCCTTGGACGAGTGCATGGTTTTGCTTTTCGAGAAATGAAAGAAGCTCTCCGTTGCCGCAGCCAAGATCAAGAACGTGCGCTCCCTCAGTGATAATCTGTGAAATGATATGATGATCTATTTTCATATTGATTTATTATTCTTTTAGTATTTAAAAGCTCTTCTTCTCCCGCTTCAATCCGGGCTGATGTTTGCCAGGAAATTCTTAATTAATCTTGTTTCGTCTTCGATTTCAATTAAAAAAGCATCATGGCCGTAAGTGGACGTAAGATCGAAATAGGTGGTGTATGCATGTTTTCTTTTCAAAAGACGGACGATATCCTGCGACTGATATGCAGGATAGAGCCAGTCGGATTTGAAAGAAATCACCAAAAATCTTACGGCCGTTTTTTTTGTTTCCGGCATAAAATTATCACCAGAGAGATCAAAGTAGTCCATTGCCTTGGTTATATATAGATAGGAATTAGCATCGAAGCGTTTGACAAAATTGTAGCCGCGATAGCGTAGATAGCCTTCCACTTCAAAGTCGTCGATAAACTGGAAACTGAGATTATCGTTTTTGAGTTTGCGGGAAAATTTTTCTTCCATGGACTGATCACTCATGAAAGTTATATGTCCGATCATCCGTGCCACAGCCAGTCCATTTTCCGGCTGGCCATGTTCATAATAATACCCATTGCGCCAGGCTGGATCCGCCATGATCGACTGACGAATAACTTCGTTAAATGCAATCTGCTGTGGTGAATGTTTTAGTGCCGTTGCAATCGGGATGGACGCGATAATTCTTTCCGGGTATGCCGAAGCCCATTGCAGCGCCTGCATGCCCCCCATAGAGCCGCCAATTGCGCAGAGAAGTTTTTCAATGCCGAAAAAATCAATTAAATGCCGCTGGGCTTCCACCATATCGGCAATTGTGATCAGTGGAAAATCCAGAGCGTAAGGTTTACCCGTATCCTGATTGATGGAAGAAGGCCCGGTACTGCCTTTACAACCGCCGATCACATTGGAACAAATCACAAAGTAAAGATTTGTATCCAGTGCTTTGCCCGGGCCGATCAAATCATCCCACCAGCCGGGAGTTTTATCATCTTTGTGAATCCCGGCGGCATGCGCGTCTCCAGAGAGTGCGTGACAGACTAATAGGGCATTTGATTTTTTCTCGTTTAACCGGCCGTAGGTTTCATAAGCCAATGTGATCGGTCCTAAACTCCGTCCTGATTCCAGTTTTAAAGTGGCAGGCGGTTCGGCAAAAGAAAGTATCTGTGGTGTAACGATACCTATGGAATCTTTTTTCATAAATTATTATCCAGGTCTAATTAAACCATCCCGTATTTGATAAAAAATATATTGTTTAGCTTATGTTATTTGCAGCATTCTTTCTATGGAGAGCCTTGCTTTATCCATAATATCCACCGGCAGTGTAATTTCGAAAGATAAATCCTCCAGCGACCAGAGTACCTTTTCCACGGTAATGCGTTTCATATTAGGACAAACGGCCGCGTCCGCTGCCGGGTAGAAATTTTTTGCCGGATTTTCTTTTTTCAACCTATGGATTATGCCGTTTTCCGTAGCGATAATAAAATCTGTTTCCGAAGTATTTTGGGCGTAACCGCACATCTTTTCCGTAGAAGCTACAAGGTCGGCAAGCGCAGTTAAATCCGGTTTACATTCCGGGTGCACAAGAACCTTCGCTTGCGGATGTCTTTTTTTAGCCTGAACAATATTTTCCGGCAAAATTTTAACATGAGTCGGGCAATAGCCGTTCCACATGATGAAATTGTGTCCCACCTGTGCAGAAACGTATTGCGCCAGATATTTGTCGGGAACAAAAATAATCTCTTCATGAGTGAGTAAAATATGCTGCACCATTTTTAGGGCGTTGGATGAAGTGCAGCAATAATCGCACTGGGCTTTTACTGCGGCCGAAGTATTTACATAGCAAAGGGTTACGGCATTGGGATGTTTTTCCTGAAGAGTATTTAAACCTTCGGCATCAATCATGTCGGCCATCGGACATCCGGCATTAATATCCGGAAGCAAAACTTTTTTCTGCGGGGATAATATCTTCGCCGTTTCCGCCATGAAGTGGACTCCGCAAAAAACTATTACATCAGCGTTTGTACGGGATGCTTCAATGCTCAGGCCCAAAGAATCGCCGACAAAATCGGCAATATCCTGAATTTCAGGCCGTTGGTAATTGTGCGCAAGAATGACGGCGTTCCTTTCTTGTTTCAGTTTTTTTATTTTATCGGTTATTTCCATACAAAAGTCTCAACTCCCGGTTTTATGGATATGTTTGGCTTGGGCTAATTTTTCCTTCTTTATTTGCACCAATTCAGCCAGGGTAATGCTGTTTAAAGTTTCGCTGATTTTATTTCCCAAAATATTCCAGATATCGCGTGTTGGGCAAATCGCGGAACGGTTGCAGCTTGAAGGTTGCTTGATACAATGCACTAAACAAATTTCTCCTTCGAGCGCTTCGACAATGCTGCGCAAAGAAATCTCCTTTGGATCTTTGGCTAAATTGTATCCGCCACGGGCTCCGCGCAGTGATTTTATCAATCCGGCAGCTCGCAATGGTATCACAATTAAACTCAAATATTTTTCCGATAGTTCTTCACTCGCGGCTATATCTTTTAATAAAACAGGTTTAACTCCATTACCGCAGGCCAATGTCGTCATTAATCGCAGGCCATATCGGGACCTGGTGGAAAGCTTCATTAAAACAACCTAAAATAATATAATAGATTTAATTTATTGGAAAAAGTGCACATTTTTCTGTCGTTTTCGAGATCATTTCTACAGCATAAGGCATTAAATACTATTTATTTAATAGTAATTAAAGCAGAAAAAAATATTTGTCAAGACTTATATCGATGGGGAAAGCCAGAATGGCAAATATTGTGACCGTTATCTGCAAAAAATGTTATTGAACCGAGAGAGATTCCGCTTAAAGGTTATAGACTTTTTTCGCGTTGTCCCGTAAAATTTTACGCGCGATAACCATGGCGGTATTCTCATCAATAATGTCATCGTCAATCATGCTCGTGAGGGCAAAGTAAACGGCATCCCGTCCGACTTTGGAACTTACATATATATCCCGCTCGCCGCGAAGAGAACCGGAACCGTACATAATCTTATTCCAAAGAATCGGTTTTTCCAGCCATTTCCGTAAAGTGCCGGCAAGAATACGCGGGTGATTCATAAACATAATGCGCCCGGAAATATCAATATACACGTCATTAGGCATGATTCCACCGGCTAAGGCCAGCAATTCTACGTTGTCAAAACGCGGATAGCCGCCATTGAGAATAACAATTTTTGCTTTGCCGACAATAGGATCACAAATCATTTCGGAAAGATTCAGACAATCAAAACAACTGATATGGGGGTCGGACAAAGCGAGATGCCACTGCACAGGTAAATTATATTCTACACTTTTGCGCATTATGTGCCAAATAAGAAAATCTTGTAGTCTTTTATAAGCGGCAGATTCACCTTTCTTGGCGCGTTCAAAAAGCCTTAAACATTCCGATGGCAGTACTTTTTCGCAATAGGTATTGCGCATAAAAGCGGTAAAAAAATTGAAACCAACTGCGCCCCTCTTGACGTAATTATCAAGAACCCTATCTACAAATTCGAGATATTCCGTAAAATTTTTAGATGAATAATTGTTTTTAACCTTGATTCTATTTAGCATATGGTCAGAAGCAGCTAAACAGGAAGTGGTCAAAGGGCTTCTATTAGTCAAGTATGTATTATCAAAAGGAAATAGAAGCGGATCGATTGCGGGAATAAATTTAATCCGTGGTTTATTCATCAAGTCATAGTTAAGAAATGATTGAACGATGAGGAGTTCCACGTTGGCGGCATCCATTACTTTATCGATAAAATGCTTCAGGTTATTGCGTTGGCGGTCATACTCTATGACCAGAGCGTCTTGTTTGGCGGGATTGTTAATGTCTTCACGGCTGAATCCGTAAAGTTTTTCATATGCTTCATAGTGAGCTTCCCGCAAATAAGGAAAATTGGCCCCGGAATTTTCAGGGGTGCGGTAAGAATCAGTAGCGAGAATAATTCTGTTTTCCGGTGGAAAGTCCTCGAAATAACCGGCAAATCCGGGATGAGCATGCTGGTCAATTAATTTAATGCCATCGATTAATTCTCTCAAATTACCGGTCATTTCGTCTCACCCTGGTAAATTACGGAATTTATAATGTAATGCTTATATTCTTTAATTGCCGCGGACGGCTTCGGCAATATATTCAGCGATCATCTTACCCAAATCGGAAGGCATGATACGATCAGAGCTGACGCCTGTCGATGACGATGTGTAAGTGTTATTAGCTGTAGAAAGGTTCTTTTTGCGCAGAGTTTTTCCTGTTTCCGCGTCAATTAATTTTATGTCAGCAGCCATTTCCGAGTTGCCCACATATGCTCCGCCTAAACCGCGGGGAGAACTGCTGGCTAGCCGTAAGGTAGTGATACGTGCTTTTACAATAAGAGCGCCAGCCTCACGTGACGTGCTTAGACGGGACTTTTCAATTTTTGAGGTGACATCTTTTTTTAAAAGTTCATTCATTGCCGCGCCTTCGCAGTTAACAGCCGCATCGGGCAAATCTTTTTCCAAATCCTGATCAATTTCGAATCTCTGAATAATTATTTTTTTATATATCTTTTCCAGCGGCGCGTCTTTTTTCCAGGCAGCTTCTTTATCGAGCTTAACTGTTTTTGATTTTCCACAGGAGATTGTAATAATTATGCAAATTAAAATTAAAATGAACAAAAATATATTGTTATGATTTCTTGTTTTCTTGATCATGAAAGGCATCCTTAAAAAATAATTTTCATGAAATGTGCAGAATTTCTTATAATAAATTCTATATAAAAACAACTGTAAACAACTGACATAAAATTCTAATAATGAGGGGCGGGTATTGCGGTTCCGATTGATGATGTATTGTGTTTATCGTCGAAGGTAAAACCATATATTTACTCTAGATTTATTATTGATTTTGTTATACTGAACTGTTAAAATTATATGAAGATAATGAGGTAAGCATAAATGATTCATTTGAAAAGAGTAGGATTTTTTTTCTTAGTTTTTATCTTCTTGCCTGTTTTTGCCTCCGCCTGGGAAAAACCAAATGGACGTTTAAATCTAAAGGCTGCCCTGCTTGTGGATATAGATAGCGGTAATATTCTTTATAAAAAGAATGCTGATAAACTCATCCAACCGGCTTCTCTTGCTAAGATATTAGTGCTTTACTTGGTCAACGAAGACATCCGCGCAGGTACGGTTAATCTTAACGATATGGTCAAAATAAGTGCGAAGGCCGTAAATACTAATTCTAGTTCAAAAATGTTGTATGAGGGTGAAGAAGTCCGTCTCGAAGATCTCATTAAAATTATGGCTATCCTTTCCTCTAATGATGCTACTGTTGCTATTGCGGAACATTTAGCTGGAAGTGTGGATAAGTTTGTCGCGAGGATGAATGCCAAAGCTAAAGAATTGGGCATGAAACAAAGCCACTTTGTTAATCCGCACGGTTTATCTGATAAGCATCAATTTTCAACAGCGCGCGATATATTCATTTTATCGCGAAATTACCTTCAGCGTTTCCCCGATTCTATAAATATTCACTCAATCCAGTATTTTACTTATAATTCGGTTATTTATCATAACACGAATACATTACTGCAAGAAAACGGTGATGTTGACGGTTTAAAAACGGGCTATGTCCGCGCTGCCGGTTATCATTTGGTGGCTACGGCAAAAAGGGGCGATAAGCGTTTGATGTCCGTCGTTTTGGGAGCGAAAAATCCGAAAATACGCGCCAGCCAAACAAAAAAGCTTTTAGATTTTGGTTTTCGGATGATTGGAGAAAAGGATCAGAGTTCCATGGTCGGAGCCTGATTTTTTTAGCGCCACCGGGAAAACAGGCGCATTGCCGAAGATTTCAGCCTAAATATTTTTAAAATATGCTGCCTTTAAAAATTTAACTAGTAGAGTTTTATAGCGGGATCATCTGTCGGTACATTTTCAATTTTATCGGTGTTATTTTCCTTCTTTAGGTTATTGGAAAAGATGAATATCTTGTTTCCGGGCAGTATTTTCTTGCCATTGGTGATATCGTTCCAGATCATAATTGCTTTTACCGGGACGTTAAATCGTTCGGCAATAGTCGATAAATTATCCCCTTTTTGAACTAAATAAACATATTCATTTTTCTCGGCCAGCCATTGTGATAAATAATTTTCGTAACGTTCGGAAAAACCCATAGCCGCTCCCTGGGGAACCATCAGCTTATATTTACCTGAAGGCAGGTAATAGTTTTTTATATGCGGATTAAGGTCTTTGATAACTTTGAAATAAGTTTTTGCCGCTTGAGCAATGATATATAACGGTACAGGCTGATTTGCAGATATTTCGACACGGTCGAATTGGATAGGTTTGTAAAGATCATCCGGGGTCAGACTGTAACCATATTTCTCCGGATTGGATATGATTATCTTGGCCGCTAAAATTCTAAAAATGTACCTTTGTGTTTCCTGGTATAAGTCGAGTTGGTAGTAATTGCTGACTTTTTGAACCAGTATCTCCGTTTTTAGACCTTCTTCCCCCATATTATAAGCTGCCGCGGCCAAAGTCCATGAACCAAACATAGCATAAAGGTCTTTGAGATAATTTACCGCTGCTTCCGTGGATGTAAAAAAATTGCGGCGCTCATCAATGTCGTTATTAATTGCCATGCCGTATTTCGTGCCGGTACTTTCGATAAATTGCCAATATCCAACAGCTCCCTTATTGGATCTAACGTGCGGCCTCAACGAACTTTCAGCAATAGCTATGTATTTTAAATCATCGGGCAGGGAATTATTCTTCAAAATTTTTTCAATATGAGGGAAATATCGGTTGGCGCGTTTAATCCATAAGATCACTTCATTGCTGTTATCCAAAGATATTAGTAATTCTCTTTCCAGTCTCTCTTTTATATCAGTTTCGTTTAAGGGAACCGGTTCATTGCAGAAAGTTAATGGTTCGTTTATTTTTACGGCTTCAATGAGAGTCTGCCCAGACGAAAGCGGAGCGCCTGCGTAAATCTCTTCAACAAAAGTTCCGTAATTTGGCGTTGTCCAGATTAAAAAAACTATTAAGAATCGATATAAGTACTTCAATAGACGACTTTCTCCTAAATTATTGATATCATCTTTACTAGGGAATAGGGAGTTTTGTCAAATGAAAGAAAACTGAGCAGGCGCACGAGGAAAACGATGCCAATATCCATAAAAGGAAACTAAAATTTATATTCCGTTACATTTGACGAAAAAATGAGCTATGCAAAATAATTTGCCGGCAATAAAGGGGCAAATTATTTCTTTTGCTTTGTTGTTGACGGGATAATCACAAATTAACTACTTAAAAAGATTTGTTGCGCCAAGATACATTTGGTACTTTAATTCATAAGTTATGCTGAGAGCATTTGTTCTTGCCAATGTTAAAACTTGATGTTATTCAAAAAATTAACTAAATATTATATTTGTATGAAAAAGATGAACTTATTTTCGAAGAGTGATATCCGGCAAATCAAAGCATTGGGCTTAAGCCGGCATGATGTGGAGAAACAGCTGAATACTTACCGGCGTGGTTCTGTATTTTTTGATTTGAACCGTCCTTGTACAGTTAAAGATGGAGTCATATCCGTTACTATGGCGCAAAAGAAAAAGCTGATTGCCCTTTATGAAGGAGAGGCCGGAAAATACAAGCTGTTAAAGTTTGTGCCGGCTTCAGGCGCAGCAAGTAGAATGTTTACCGAATGGTTTTCTGCTTACGAAAAAGGCAGTTTCGGATCCCCTGAACTTGATAGTCTCTTTCTCCGAAATTTAAGAAAATTAGCCTTTTTTATTTTGATTGAACAGGACAGACGTGGGAAAAAAATTTTTGATCAAAAGAACATAAAGAATTTGTTAGAATTTATTTTACTTCCGGATGGTTTAAAATTCGGGCAGTTGCCCAAGGCTTTAATCCCTTTTCATCAGTACTCTTCAGGCGATACACGAACAGCACTGGAGGAACATCTTTACGAAGCAGGTAAATATATTCACAGCACCGCCGGTCTGAGCTTTGTTCATTTCACTGCGGCTGCTGAATACAAGGCGGATACGGCAAAATATTTAAAAGCCGTGCTAAAAAAATATGAGAATCTATTCGATGTTAAGTATAAGATAACTTTATCCATACAGTCACCGGCCTCCAATACGGTTGCCGTTGATAAAAATAATTTACCGCTTAGAGATGACAAAGGCAGGCTCTTATTCCGTCCCGGCGGGCACGGTGCGCTGCTTAAAAATTTAAACAATCTTGATGCCGACTTTATCTTTGTAAAAAACATTGATAACGTTGTGCCGGAAAAACATTTAGAAAAAATTCTTCCGTATAAAAAAATGCTGGGCGGACTGGCTCTGCAAACTCAAAAAGAAATATTTGCTATTTTGAAAAAACTGGAAAAAACTGAGCTTAGTTTTGCACAGACGGAAAAAATAATTACTTACTGCTCACAAACTCTTAATATTATATTCCCGGTAGGCTTTTCGCAAAAATCAAGCAAACATAAAAGACAAATTATATTTTCTTTTTTAAATCGTCCTTTGCGCATCTGCGGAGTAGTAAAAAATGAAGGAGAGCCCGGCGGTAGCCCTTTCTGGGTGGAAGAAAATGATGGTACCGAGAGGCCGCAAATTGTAGAAATCGGGCATGTTGATAAAGACAAACCGGAACAATCGGCTATTTGGTCTAGGGCAAAATATTTTAATCCGGTTGATATGGTTTGCTGCATAAAAAATTATCGCGGGGAAAAATTTAATCTGGATAATTACGTAAATCCGGATGCCTATTTAATTACCAGTAAAAACGAGAGGGGACAGAGCCTGAAAGCTTTGGAAGCGCCGGGTCTCTGGAACGGCGGCATGGCCTATTGGAACACTGTTTTTGTCGAGCTTCCGCTGAGCGTCTTCAACCCCGTAAAAAATATTCGGGATCTACTGCGTCCTGAACATTTAACCGGGAAGCAACACACTAAAACTTAATGATCCATTTTTCACAATCGTCCTTTTTAGCAGCTTTGGCGCTAATTGTTGTTGATGCATTTACGTGCTGGCAAATTACCTTAATTTCGATGTTGTCTGGGGCATCGGAGTAACGGACGCAAAGGGAAGCCGCAATCGGCAGTGCCGATTTATCACCGTAAGGCACCAAAACATGAGGTCCGGGAAAATCATCGATAAAAAGCATAAGGTCATTCTCCGTGGAAAGCCTTTGCAGCTCTTCGTTATCAGCATTATTCCGGCCGACGATAATCTTGCCGCCTGATCCGACGCGAAAATGGCGGCCGTATTTTAATAGTTCGATATCACGTATTTGCCGGTCCTCTTGGTGAGAAAATAAATCCAGAAGGCGAATCGTAAACATTTGATCGGTAAGAAGGCAGCCACCTGCAGGCGGCGGGTAATTGCTAATGCCGAAATTAGCGGCTAATTGGATTTGATTCTTACGGCTGCGCCCCTGAAAAGCAAGCAATCGTGAACGGTCGATTTTTCTGTCTCTTTCGGCTTTTATAGGTTCAAGGAACTGAGCGCTGAGAGGGCGTAGAATATAATCCGCGTAGCCAGAGTTTTTAGCCACAACATAAAGGGATTGTCTGCCTTGCGACATAGGACGCTGGCCCAGAACTTCACCGGTCAGGACAAAATCGGCGCCTGTCTCTTCCATCTTTTTACCGGCTATTTGCAGCATCAGCGTATGGCAATCAATGCAGGGATTCATGTTTTTGCCATAGCCATACCGGGGAGATTTAAGCATTCGGAGATGAATAGCGGTTATGTCTTCAACAATTAGCGGCAGATTTATTTGCTTGACTGCCGCCTCGGCTTTCCGTGCGTTAAAAAATGGTGTTGTAAACGTTAAACAGTGAACATCTATGCTTTGTCTTCGGATTAACTCTGCCGCTAATATGCTGTCTAAACCGCCGGAAAGAAGGGCGATAGCTTTAACCATAATGAAAATCCATTCAAACTATAGAATAAATTAAAATGCGCTGCGGAGAACAAGTCCGCAGCGCCAAAAATAAATCCTCTTTTATCTAGAAAGAAAAATATCAATATTTGGCTATATTTACCGACCATACCTCACGCAGCAAACCGCGCAATTCCTGATCGATTTCAAAATCAATAACGTACAAATCTTTATCCGTCTTAATCTTAGTGCCGCCGAAGCTCATAGTGTAAGGAGCTTGATTTTTATCCATGCCGGAAAAAGTAAAATAGCCGGAAGCAAAAGTAATATTGAAAGCGCGTAAAATCTTTTCCATGATACTTTTCGGAGCTTCATTGTCGGCAACAAAGATAAGTTCATTGCCGGCTTGTTTCAATACAGTGGTGAACTGCTGGGTCAGGCTGCGGGAAAAAATAACATATTTTTTGTTCCCGTCTTTTACCAGAATATCGGCTTTAATCGACAGATTAACCCCGTCTTTCGCGGTATCGAATACTTTAACGTCAACATCCTTATCGGCATTAAATCCCAAATTGGAAATAAGCGCATAAGAAAAATCTTTGGCTGAGGTGGTAGGATATATCGGCATTGGCGGTAGGGAATAGATTTCTTCAGGTTTTCCGACAAGGCCGGATTCTTCGGAAATTTCAGTTATGATTACGCCGTTTTTCCGTGCATAATTTTTAACTGCCTTGGGCAGCAATAAATTATTTTCATAAATTATACGCAATCCCTGCGCTAATGCCTGCACTTCTTTTGCGTTGGTTTTGACGATCATCCAGTCGACAAAAAATTCCACAGGGGGAAGAGTTCCTATAGTCATGGGCTTGTCTCTTTTGTACATACTGTAACTCTTGGTTGTATTGAAAACTTTTTTTAAAATTGCAATGACATCATCTTTTTTATCAACTTTAATTAAGTAGTAATTAGTCCAGTTATCATTAATAATCTTTTTTAGATTATCGGGCGCGCGGTTCTCCAAATCAAGAAATAAGGTTGTCTTGTCGTCAAATTCAATTACCGGCATTTTAGAACAATCAATCGTTACCTGACCGGTTTTCGGGATAGGGAGGTAATAATTACCTTTCGCAGTAAATGAGCCATTCATCTGGGTGATGACGTGTTTAAGAACAGCGAGGCGCGCCTCCGGCGGCATAGACATTTTTTCCTTTACTTCGATTATTTTGCCCGGCTGTTCCGGAGTTTTTTCAACTATTATTTCTTCCTTTTCAGTAGTGCTAGCTTCGTTTGCCGCTTTGATAAAGACAGCATTAGATGGCAATTTGATGATGTCTCCGGCATAAATTTTATTGACATCAACAATATTGGGATTCATTGATTTAATAATTTTAAGCGTTTTTTTTGGGTCGGTTTTGATTTTTAATTCGCGGTATATAATTTTAATTAAGGTATCACCCTTTTTTATTGTATAAGACTGGCCGCTGCCGGACGGCGCTGCCGGAGGAACTGCGGGAGCAGTGACTGTAGTGTCGGGAGCTGTGGTTGCGGTTTTCATTTTCTTTTCTTCGGAATACGCGAAAGGTTTTCCGGGGAGGACCAGGGATTGCCCCACCTTGAGTTTATTGAGATCAGCTATATCAGGATTAAGCTCTTGAATAACACGGTAATTATCGGAAACGACCTCTTCAGTGACACCGGGAATATTTCTCACGATAGCCGAAAGAATATCACCTTTTTTTACGGTGTAAGTATATGTATTTTTTTTAGATATGGCTGTTTTTTTCAGTATAATTTGAGCCGTATCTTCCTTTGCCGCGGCAGGCAGGTAAGAAAAGACAGCTGAAAAAATAATCACAACCAGCGATAAAACAAATTGATTAATCATTATGCTTTCCCCCTGATTATAGAGAGTAGATAAAAACACATAATATTTTACAATAAAATACTTCAATTAATAATAAAAGTCAAACCCTTATAAGGTATTATTTTTGATGGAGTTGAGGTGATAATGAAGATTAAAAATCAATTTTGGATAAAGGAAGTTTGATTTTAATGATGTTGTCCTGGTTTCAAATTACTTTTTTCATTGCAGCAATGGCGACTTCAATTTGATCATCGGATGGTTCTCGGGTGGTAATCTTTTGCAGCATTAGACCGGGCCAACTCAATAATTGTACCCATTTCCAATGACTGTGTTTACCGGTAAAACGGATAGCTTCATAAGAAATACCGGCAACAACGGGAAGAAGCAAAATTTTATAGATAACTCTATGCAAGAAATCCGGACGTCCCAGCAAGGAAAAAACCAGAATGGAAACTATCATTACGAAGAGAATAAAGCTTGTTCCGCAGCGCGGATGACGGGTAGAAAAATCTTTTATATTTTCGAGGGTTAATTCCTTGCCGTGTTCCCAGGCAAAGACTGTTTTATGTTCCGCTCCGTGATACATGAAAACGCGGCGCATATCCTCCATCAAAAGAGTGGAACAAAGGAAAAGTAGAAAAATTCCCAGCCGGACACAGCCCTCCAGAAGGTTCAGGAGAATTAAATTCGAAACAAAATCTTTTATCTTCGTAAAGAAGAAAGCCGGAACAACAACAAAGAAAAAAATTGCTATAGTGAAGCTGATGATGAAAGAAAGAGACATTTCCCAGCTTTTTGGTTTTCTTTCTTCCTCGGACAAGGCGACTTCTGCCGAGAACATCAGACACTTTATTCCGATTATCATCATTTCGAATAAGTTGATTGTTCCGCGGATAAACATTAATTCTAACACTTTATAGCGTTTAGTCAGAGGGATATAATCGCGTTCCTGAAAAACAATTTCTTTATCCGGCCTTCTCACCGCAGCGGCAATTTTATTGCCGTGTCGCATCATGACGCCTTCAATTAGAGCTTGTCCGCCGGCTATATCCTCGGGATTGGGTTTATCAGGCATATTTATTCATCCATGTTTTCATAAATTTTGTGAAGCATATTTGTAAGCCGAATCAATGAAACTCAGATATTACAAGCACAGCGCAGTAATGTCTGTTAGTTGAATTGATTTCGTATAGGCAGGGATACGATACCCAGCCCCTTGGAGTGGAATTTGAGTCCAGGGCTTGCCCTCGGTTCGTACCCGTGACTTATAGTATTTAACCGGCAGTGTCAAATCATCATTTTATAAATTGATTGTTGCAAGATGGGCCTTCAATGATATAATGCCCTCGTTTTAAAAAAAGGGAGGATAGGCAATGGCGGCAATGGACTCATCCAATGAATTCATTAAAGCGTATCAGGAACGTTTTGAGAAAAAAATGAAAGAAAATGAAATCGCTCTTTTGGAGCATTGGAAAGCGCAACTGGATAAGATCGCCTCTATGAGGCCGGAGAGCATTGCTTCTGTGCAAATACAGATAAAAAAGATGGCGGATATGATGGCCAATAGGATAAAAATATTGAAGAAGGATTAAAATGGATAGTATTGCGAACTTTTTGTTTGAAGTAGGTATGCTCAACAAAACGCCGCGCAGCGGTTATCAATTTCTGGGAAGCGGCAGAGAATCGGTGGCGGAACATATTTTGCGCACTATATTTGTCGGCTACAGTCTTTGTAAAATGGACAAGTCGCTCGATGAGTTGCGTGTGTTGAAAATGTGTTTGTTTCATGATTTGCCTGAAGCCCGCACAGGTGATATGAATTATGTCAATAAAAAATATGTTGAAGTCGATGAGGAGAAAGCCGTGCGGGAATTGACCGAAGGCCTTTTTTTCGGCAGCGATATTAAAGCGGTAATCGATGAATTTAACCGGAAAGAAACAAAAGAAGCGTTGATTGCCCTTGATGCGGATCAGATTGCTCTTATCTTACAGCTAAAAGAATACGGTGATTTAGGCAATAAATATTCGGAAGAATGGATAAAATATGCCCTGCAAAGACTAAACACAAAAGAAGCAAAAGAACTGGCCGGGAAAATTATAAAAACGGATTCTTCTAATTGGTGGTTTAGAGAAAAAAACGACTGGTGGGTGAATGGAAATAGAAAATAGCGGCGATAAAACATAATGAGGCAAGCAATATGATTCAACGCAGATTCTTTTTTTTAGTAATTATCTTAAATATTATTAATTTAATATCTTGCGGTCCGGAGATCGGCCAGGTTGTTATTTCTAAACCCGATGAGTACAGGCACACATTTGAAGCGAACGAAAAATTTATACTCAAAGCGATTGCCCGTGTTTTTAGGGATAAAAATATGGGCATTAATGTTACCATAAATAAGGAAAAACAAACGGTAGAAACAGATTTTATCACTCAAGGTGATTGGCGTACAAGAAGCAGCGCTTATGTCAGGAAACTCAACTGGAAAGAAAGTGAAGTGTTTCTTTCCGTTATAGCGGAGAAGAAAACCGAAAAAGGCTGGGAGATGCGGCGGCTTTTAAATGAAGAGCAATACATTAATTTGTTCAATATAATAGAGTTGAAGATTTATGAGGAAATAGCCAATATCGAATAATAAATTTTTGTAGTTCATATAGCGATATTCAGATAAATGCTTTTAGAGCAATCCAAAAATATTACGGAAAATAAAAAATTGCCGCCGGTGATTTCACGTTGCACCAAATCAATGATATCGATAATCCTTAATCGTCCGGATACATTAAATAGCCTCAATATAAAAATGATTGATGTTATTGCGGGCTATTTGAAAAGCGCAATTGCTGATAAAAAGTGTAATTTTATCCTTTTTTACGGCAACGGCGGCAGGGGATTTTGTGCCGGAGGAGATATCAAGGAACTGACGCAAAACGTGAGAAAGAATGCATACACCGAAGTGAATTTATTTTTTAAAAAGGAATATGCGCTTGATCTTATGATTCACAATTCGCCAAAACCTATTGTCGTAATTGCGGATGGAATAACTATGGGCGGGGGCTTGGGGATTGCGGCTGGCGCAAGTATTGTTATAGCCACAGAGAAGACTAGAATGGCAATGCCTGAAACAAAAATAGGCTTTTTCCCTGACGTGGGCGCGACGGGCTGGATGTTTACAAAATGCCCTAAAGGCTATCCGGAATACCTCGGCCTCACCGGTTATGACATGTCCGGGTTAGAATGTGTTCGCCTTGGCTTGGCTACGCACTTTATGAACTCTAAAAATATTCATGAGTTAATAGAAACTTTGGAAAAATTTGATGCGGGGGGAAAATTAAATAAAGATGCTTTAAAACAAGAAATAATCGGGAAAATATCAAAATTTATAGTTTTTAATATTCCAACCAATAAAGATATGGATGAATGGGTGGCAACATATTTTGCGGGAAAATCAGATTTGAATAATATTTTAGCTTCTTTAACTAAATGCGGCATCCAACAGGAACTATGCGATGGAGTCTTTGCCAGTATTGCCGAAAGATCTCCGACGGCACTTGTTTTAACTTTAAAATTACTGCGGCATAATGAAGGGAGACAATTGCCGGAGGTATTTGCTGCCGAACTTAAAGCGGCCGGTTTTTTAACAAGGCATCATGACTACCTTGAAGGCGTAAGAGCGAGACTCCTCGATAGGGATGATAAGCCCCGCTGGAGACCCGATAAAATCGATCAGGTTGATTTGGCAGATTTTAAGTTATAATTATTTTGCTATTACTTTTCGACTTTGCGTTTGCTGAAGAAGCCTGTTAAAAAATCCGCATCTTTTGGAGACAGGTCGAATTTGAAGACGGATTTTTCGATGAGAATCGGTAAAGGCTGATTGTCCTTTTCCTCTAAGTTACCGGATATCCATTTAATTGCCTTTTTTATATTTTCTCCTTCCGGCATTATATTGGCCATAACGATGAAAACCTCCTGATAATTAAATATTTCTATATGATCTATATAATAGGCAACTTAACAACGCCATTATAAGTTCGATTAAAAAATTTATATTTATGCTATATTTGACTTCGGCATTTTGATGACTAAGTTTACATCATTGGACACAAAGAAGCAAATTTATCTTCCCATTAATGAAAGAGGAGGAAGTTATGAAGAAATCTTTTGGGGCGAAAACTCTGCTTTATCCCACGCCCGTTTGGGTGATAGGCACTTATGATAAAAGCGGCAAGCCTAATGCCGCGACCGTAGCCTGGGGCGGGGTATGCAGTTCCAAGCCTCCCTGTGTGGCAATCTCATTGAGGAAAGTCACATACACTCATGGCAATATTATGGAGCGCAAAGCTTTTACGGTAAATGTTCCTTCCGCCGCACATGTTAAAATTGCCGATTACTGCGGCATGGTATCGGGGAAAAATGTGGATAAATTTTCTATTACCCGTATCACGGCGGTGAAGAGTGAAAAAATAGATGCCCCCTACATTAAGGAATTCCCCATGAATCTGGAGTGCCAGCTTTTAAGTGCTACGGAAATAGGCATACATACGCACTTCATCGGTGAGATTATGGAAGTTAAAGTTGACGACAACATACTGGGGAAAGACGGGTTGCCGGACATTTTAAAAATCAAACCGGTTCTTTATGGACCCGAAATACAAGGCTATTATGGAGTGGGAGAATTTTTAGGAAAAGCTTTTTCCATAGGAAAAGAAATCGGTTAAGATGTTCTAAATATTTTATAGAATATTTCGAAAAATGTCTTAAACAGCAATTAAAAATGTAAAAAATGAAAGGAGTTGAGTAAATATGGGCAAGTCACTTAAAGGAACAAAAACGGAAAAAAATTTATTGGCTGCATTTGCCGGTGAGTCTCAGGCAAGAAACAGATATACCTACTTTGCCGGCCAGGCGATAAAAGAGGGCTTGGAGCAGATTTCAAGAATTTTTATAGAGACAGCGGAAAATGAAAAAGAGCATGCCAAGGTATTTTTTAAATATCTTGAGGGCGGTGATGTTGAAATCACGGCCGCTTATCCCGCGGGAGTAATTGGGGATACAAAAAAGAATCTGGAAGCGGCGGCGGCAGGGGAAAATATGGAGTGGACTACTCTTTATGCGGATTTTGCCAAAGTTGCCGCGAAGGAAGGTTTCCCCGAAGTAGCGCGTTCTTTTGAACAAATATCCAAGGTGGAAATGTTTCATGAGAGCAGATATAGAAAACTCATAAAGAACATCGAAAACAATGAAGTATTCAAGAAAAAAGCAACCATTAAATGGCATTGCATTAACTGCGGTTATGTCTATGAAGGGCCGGAAGCGCCTAAAGAATGCCCTGCCTGTAAACACCCGCAGGCTTACTATGAGGTTTTGGCGGAAAATTACTAAATCCGAATAAGAGATTTTATATAATAGCTCACGCGTACTTGGTTTGATGATATTGAGAATGCGTGGGCTATTATTTTTTATGAAGTATGCGCTGCCCGTCAATTTAAATTCCGATACTCTGAAATAACGGCCAACAAACCGTTAATCAAAATTCAGAAATTGTCTATATTTAATAATGCTTTGTTCCTCTTGACAGCTAAGTGAAAATACCCTAGATTGACGCAGTTTTTTTAAGGAGTTCATTTTTTATGACGTCCAAAAGGCAACGCCGGGCAGAAGAAGCAAAGGGAAAGAAAAAAAAGAAATCTACGAGGATTCTTTATCTTTCTATTATACTTGGCGGAATATTTGCTTTATTGGTTTTTTTCTTTGTGATTTTATTTAACACCCTGTTTCCGCCGGTTGATATGGATTTCCTGAAAAAGAAAGAAAAACAAATAGCTGTAATATATTTTTCCGATCCGCAGGAGAGGTTTTTAATGCCGGAAAAGCGTTATGTGATTAAAGAAGAAGACCCTGCTTTGCAGACAAAAGAAATTGTTAAGGCTTTGCTGGAAGGTTCGAAAGAGGGGCTGGTTAATACATTTCCCGCCGGCGTTACCATAAGAGACGTAAAACTGGATGACGGGGGCACTGCTTTTGTTAACTTCAACAAAAACCTTACCAAACTACACCCGGGCGGCTCTACGGCGGAAATGGCGTCAATTTATTCCCTAACCAATTCAATAACTGAAAATGTCCCGGAAGTAAAAAAAGTCAAGATATTAATGGAAGGCAAGGAACTTTCATCTATCAAAGGTCATATTTCCACTAAGAATGCTTTTCGGCCCGATCCGGAACTCTTTGTTCCAGCGAAAGAGGAGAAAAGATGATTTTCTTATGGCGGTAAAATCCAAAATATCACGAACGCGTAATATCGGTATAGTCGCTCACATTGACGCGGGAAAAACAACTGTAACCGAAAGAATTCTTTTTTACACGGGTAAATCCTATAAAATGGGAGAAGTCCACGACGGCGAAGCTGTTATGGATTGGATGCCCCAGGAACAGGAAAGGGGCATCACCATTACTTCTGCGGTCACAACTTGTTCCTGGAAAAATCACGAAATTCATATCATTGACACCCCGGGGCACGTAGATTTCACTATAGAAGTGGAACGTTCTTTGCGAGTGTTGGACGGAGCCGTAGTTGTTTTTTGCGCCGTAGGCGGCGTTGAGCCTCAATCGGAAACAGTATGGCACCAGGCGGATAAGTACGGCGTTCCTAAAATTGCCTTCATTAACAAAATGGACAGGGTAGGCGCGGATTTCTTTGGCGCGATCGACATGATGCGTAAGCGTTTTACTTCTATTCCATTGCCCATCCAGATTCCCGCGGGTAGCGAAGATAATTTTCGCGGGGCAATCGATTTGCTCAATGAAAAATTTATTACCTGGGATGATGCAAGCCAGGGCATGGAATTAACTGTTCAGGAAATACCGGAGGAATTTATATCTCCATCCGGGCGTGCACGGGAAAAAATGATAGAGACGCTCGCCGAGTTTGATGATAATCTCGCCGAAAAATACCTGGCCGGTGAGAAAATTGAAGCAGCACAAATCGATAAAGCATTAAGAAAGGCGACAATTTCTCTGAAAATAGTGCCCGTTCTTTGCGGCGCGGCTCTGCGCAATAAAGGAATCCAGCCGATACTGGACGCGGTTATCAATTATTTACCGTCACCGGAGGATATTCCTCCCGTCAAAGGTATTAATCCTGTGACCAAGAAGGAAGAAGTAAGGCATAGTTCCGACAAAGAGCCGCTGGCGGCGCTGGCTTTCAAGATCATGCTTGATGAAGGCCGGAAACTTGCCTATTTGCGTATTTATTCCGGTCAGATCAAAGCTAACGATGAAATTTATAACGCGGTAAAAAAGAAGAAAGAAAAAGTCGCCCGTCTTTTGCGCATGCACGCCAATAAAAGGGAGAGAATCGATAAAGCCTCGGCGGGAGAAATAGTCGCGGTGCTGGGGCTAAAAGAGACGACAACCGGCGATACTCTTTGCGATGAAAAACATCCGATTATGCTGGAGCAGATAGAATTTTATGAGCCGGTTATCAGCCAGGCCATTGAGGCAAAAACTCCGGCGGATCAGGAAAAGCTTGCGGCCGCGCTCGCTAAATTAGTCGAGGAAGATCCGACTTTGCGGGTGAAATATGAAGAGGAAACCATGCAGACGGTAATTTCCGGCATGGGGGAGTTGCATCTGGAAATTATCGTTGATCGATTGCGCCGGGAATTCAACGCGCGTGTAAATGTAGGCAGACCCAGAGTTGTTTGCCGGGAAACCATCCAAAAGCAGGTGGAAGTGGAAGGTATATTTGAAAAGGAGTTGGGCGAAAAGAAGCACTTCGGCCATGTTCGCCTTTCTTTAGTGCCGCGTAAGCGGGGCGTAGGAAATGAAATAATCATCATGGTTGATGAAAGCATAATTCCCGTCGAGTATCATGAAGCCATTATCGAAGGCATACAAGAAGCCACAATGAGCGGTGTTCTCAATAGTTACCCGGTTATGGATATTGGAGTGGCCGTAACCGGCGGTTCTTTTCGGGAAGGCGAATCATCGGTGCAGGGCTACAAGATTGCGGCGGCGACAGCTTTCCGGGATGGATGCGGCAAGGCCGATCCGGTTTTGCTCGAGCCCATTATGCTGGTGGATATTATTACGCCCGGAGAATTTATGGGAGATGTTATCGGCGATATTAATTCCCGTAAGGGTGAGATTAAATCGGTAAATCCCAAGGGTACGATAAGCGAAATTAGAGCCAAGGTGCCGTTGAAGGCAATGTTCGGTTATTCCACTGATTTAAGATCGGCGACACAGGGCAGGGCAGTATTCTCCATGATTTTTTCTGAATACGGAAAAGCGTAATTGAAGCTCTCCGCGGCAAGCTGCGGAGAATCTTCGATTCTTAAAGAACAATATCATTCAGTGTTCGCGAGCTACCGAATTCAACTTCCGTTAGCGACATCCCGGTTATTACTAATAAAATAGCGCGGGAAGCATTAGAAAAATACTTCCCGCGCTTGAAAATTACTTTAAAGTTAAAGATTAATCTTTTTTATCTGTAGCCATAGCCGTAGCCCAGAATTCCCAGAACTCCAATGACGATCAGATAAATAGCGACAACATAATTCAACATCTTGGGTACGACTAGAATAATAATACCGGCGACAAGCGCCAACAACGGGGCAATACTAAAATTTAGAGTCATAATTTCATCCTTTCTTCATAAAATAAAGATTAGAAAACTCTCCGAACTACGATTCCGCAGTTCAAACCATTACTATGCGCTGTGTCTTTTTGATAAGAACTTGAATCAAGTTGAAGTAAACATATAAAAACTATGCTTCCGTGTCAAGATAATAAGATAAATTATTTTCAATCCTGATCCTTGCTCAATATTAAGCTGTTAGCAGTGCCAAGGTTAAGCTTTTAAAAAGGTCTTGATAGAGACGGAAGGGTGTTTTATACTCATTATTATGCGTATGAATCAGCGATACATAATTTTGGTTGGTTTAATTTTTATCTGGGCATTTCCTGTTAATGGTGAAATTAACACCGAAGATCACAAATGTTTATTGCCGGCACAGGATTTTAAAGAGGTTTCTGATTGCGTCAAGCTCAGTAAAAAGGGGCACTTATTTATTGCTCCCCAATATCTCCGGCAATTATCTTTCGGGAAAAGTGGTCTCGCTGTTGTTTATTCCAAGGAAGAAGGTTGGATGTATGTGAACCGAAAGGGAAGGGTGATAATAAGCGGGGTTGCGGCAATCGATAATGGAGCCGATGTGTTCCATGATGGGTTGGTCAGGTTTTCCCAAGATAAAAAGTGGGGTTTTGCCGATAAGAGGGGGAGAATCGTTGTTCCCCCGATTTATGATGGCGCGATGAATTTTGAAAACGGGCTGGCCAAAGTTTGCCGGGGTTGTAGGTTAGAATGCGCGGAATCTGAATGCGAGCATCACGGTTTTGCAGGAGGCGAGTGGTTTTATATAAACACTAAAGGAAAAATTGTTAAGAAAACTATGTCGAAGGAGGTCAGTTATGAGTAAAGATGAACAAAATTATTTGCTGGAAAATTTAGCCGGTATTTTTATCCGTTGCTTCTTTCTGGCTTACGCGATGATGCTCATATGGTTTGTTTTCTGTTTGGTCGGGGGGGACTGGGGTTATAATTTGACTTCACAATGGTTCAAGGTAAGCAAACACGAATACGATTTGGTGTGCTATTATGGCATAGCCTTCATGAAGATTTGCGTCATTACATTCTTTTTGTTTCCCTATATCGCAATAAAGCTGGTCTTGCGAAAAAACAAAAAGAGCAGTTAACATTGGAATGAACAGTGAGCCTGTAATTTCCAATTAATCTCTAGAAAGGATAGGGAGATGAATAAATCTGAGTTGGCTTCTGAATATTTGAAAAAGGGGTACAATTGCGCTCAATCGGTTATTAAAGCCTATGCCGGTGATGTGGGCATGAATGAAGAAGACGCGGTAAAAATGGCATCCGCACTGGGAGGTGGTATTGGAAGAACCGGTAATATTTGCGGCGCGGTATCCGGGGCAGCGTTAGTGATTGGAATGAAGTTCGGAAGCACAGACAATACAGTAAAACATTCCAGAAATAAAGCATATCAGAAAGCGAAAGAACTATTGGAAAAGTTCGCCGCCCAAAATAAAAGTGTCTCATGCAAAGACCTCCTTGGCTATGATATTAGTACCGATGAGGGACTGAAACAGGCCAGAGAATCCGGAGTAATGGTCCAAAAATGCCCAAAGCTTGTCTTTTCAGCAGCAAAGATATTGGAGAGTATAATCAATGAAACTCAAATTCCGATAACGTAGTATATCGGAATTTGTAAGTTGAATTGATCCCGTGAGCCAAGCGAATCGGGATTAGTGACACCTTATATCGGATCGAAACTTAATTACTTCTTCCTATAAGTGATATTTTCTATGATCATTAATATTATGCTGATTTCATATTGAAATTCATAAAGCTAAAGTAGCATTATTAGACAAATTCCCAATAAATTATGAAGTTCTCTTTTATTCCTTATTGCCATGATATCTGAAGTGGTGTAAATAAATAATATACCTGAAAGGAAGAAATTTTGACGAAACCAAGAGCAATTAAGTTACCGACAAAACCTGAGCCAGTAACTCTTAAGCTCTTGTTACGTGCCCGATTAATGCTTTCACATGCTCTTGAGCATGCGGGACAAAATAGCGAATTCGATAACATGATCGCTGTATTAGGATTGGATAATACAGTTGAATACATTCTTAGATCAATTTCAACACACTTGGACTTAGAGTCTGTCACTGGGAATTCATTTGATATCATAGATTTATCTTCACTTGCAGCTTCAATCAATAAAGCTCTGAAAGAGCATACAGATGTATGTCTCCCCTACATTGGAGAAATAAAACTATTAAGACAGACGCGAAACTTGGTTCAGCATGGTGCTGTTGCTCCACAAGCTGATCTAGCGCGATTTGAAAAGATCGTCGAAAGATTTTTCAATACGGTTCTCACAAAAATATTTGGGTTCGGCATTGAGGAACTTAAAACCTCTGTTGCAATAGAAAACAAATTAATTAAAAGATACCTTCAGGAATCAGAAAACTTTCTTGATAAGAAAGAATGGCTAAAAAGCATAGTTGCTGCGAGAAATGCGTTCGAGAACGCATACTTTAACAAGATAAAAAGCCTTAGTCTTTCTATTTCTCTATATCCAGCATTGATTTACAAAAGAGAGAAAGATGATATGTCGAGTTCTGCATGGCACATAGTAAAAGACGAACTGGAGCTGTCATATTTAGGCATTAATACTCTTGAGTATCGAAGATTTAAGGAATACCTAAATCATATACCACATGACTTACGTGCTGAAGACTCTGGGGGCAATATTATTATGCAACGACCATGGAATGGTCAGGATGCAGTGTTTTGCTACAACTATGCTGCAAATACTATCCTGCGTTGGCAAACGCAAGAAAAGGAAAGTTTATACATACCAAAACTGGACAAGGAATATCTATTTAAAGAAACGATTGGTGGAATTTCACTTTCCAAAGGTGCTGAGATAGGCTGCTTTTATGGTTATGGAGAGAAAAATCTTCTCCTTCTTATATACGCCGACAAAGACAAAAAGAGGCTTTTAGAAAAACTGTCCCAAAATAAAGATTATATTTATAGAACAATCCGGTACGTAGATGGAAATAAAGAATTGGATTCAAAATGCCGTATAAGAATCTTAGGCGTTCATAAATTTTTAATCGTTAATGAGCCGGAACGTTGGGGGATTATCCTTTGGTATAATGAGTTATAAAAAAAGGTATAACAATTTATTTCATAGGGGGCTCTGTGTTAATACCCTTCAACCAGTCATCTTCACTTGTCAGCGTATAATAAGACTGAGGACTTTGTAGCTGTTAACGATAACTGATATAATCGGTGCAGCGCTCCTGAACATGGTGTCATTTCAAAGTATCCCTCAACATGTTGAGGTTCCACCAAACATTGAGGCTAAACGAGTCATTTCATGCTTTTCCACTGTTCTCTTCTATTAACCTAACCAACTGTCATTAAAGGATGAATCCAAACTTCTGGTTCTTCTTCGGCTATTGGCCTACTATTTGCTCTTACTATTTATTATGATTCTTTTAATCATACGCATGATTAAATTAAAATAAAAATATGAGGAGAAAAATATGGATAAAATATTTACAAAAAAAGTGCGGTCTGCGGCAGTCGCTGGATGGTGGACTTTGTTAATTGCCTATTGTATTCTGCTGATTCAATGGCTTGCTTATTGGCTGATCATGAACAGACAGCCGGAAGGAATGCTTTGCCTCTGGGGTAAAGGCTTTACCTGGGCGGAAATTCGTACTATCTGGGTGTGGGCAATGGTGGCCTATAAACTCGGCTTCGGAATGATACTATTTGTCGTCATCTGGCTGACACTTTGGGCAAGACAACTGGCAAAAAAATAGAATTGACAGTCGGAAAACCAGGCAACTCAAACAGAAAACAAAGCAATAAAGGAGGAGGTAACAGACTATGAAAAAGACATTAGGAACGATGGTAGCAGCAATTGTGGTAGTTCTCTCGATAGTAATTTTTACTTCTTGTACCAGGCCCTATACAGCAGAGCGTGCTACAACCGCCAGGGACAGTCGTTTCACCGCCTATGACAACGGAACGGTTTTGGACACGAAAACGAACCTGATGTGGGCAGTGAGGGACAATGGGAGTATTATAAATTGGACGGATGCCAAGTACTATTGTGAGAATTATCGCGGAGGCGATTATAAGGATTGGCGGATGCCGACGCAGGATGAACTGGCGGGGTTGTATGATGAGACTAAAATTTATAAGTCTGACTGTGGAGATGGACGTGATATTCATTTAATAACAGAATTGATTAGTGTTAGGTGTGGATGGGTTTGGGCTTCAGAAACACGCGGGGTTGGGTCCGGGTCCGAAGCTGCCTATTTCCTTTTCTACAATGGCAAGCGGGGCTGGCTTCCCCAGTCGAATGTCAGCTACAGGCTCCGCGCACTTCCGGTACGTTCTGGCAAATAGGTTATACGGAGATAAGACTCAATTAGTTAATTAGAAACTTTCTGTCAAGGCAAGTATAGGTCAGGATTTTGAGCCTCAATCCCGACAGGCTTTGCCCGGCATGCGTCGGGCTTCGCTTGTTTCCAGCAGGTTTCATTAACCACGGATATCTGCGATATCCTCCGCCTGCGGCGGGATTAATTCAGCTAATGCTTCAAACTACGCTTCGCTTGTTTTCAACAAGTTTCATTGATTCGACCTGCAAGTTTCAGCGGTGACGTGACCTTTAGGTTATGCACTTTGTTTCTGAAACTTGGGTCTCATTAAAAAAGCGCCCCAAAATAGGGCGCTTTTTTGTTGGTTTAAAGAAGTTAAATTTTATTTACCTTTACTCTTACCTTTATCGTCACTAAGTTTTTCCTCGGAAATTCGCATATTGTAGAATGAACGGTAAACGAAAATCAAGGCGATGACGAAGAAGAGAGCAGACAGACCGAACTTCAAATTGACGTCTTTCATGGTAACCGCTATTTCTACAGCCAACAAGCCAAACAGGGTTGTAAATTTGATGACCGGGTTCAAAGAAACGGAAGACGTATCTTTGAAGGGGTCGCCTACGGTGTCGCCGACAACTGTCGCTTCATGCAGAGGAGTGTTTTTCATCTTGAGGTCAACTTCAACGATCTTCTTGCCGTTATCCCAGCAGCCGCCGGCATTGGCCATGAAAATAGCCTGGAACAGGCCAAAGAAGGCGATGGCGATAAGATAGCCGATAAAGAAGTAAGGGTTGAAGAAGGACAGAGCCAACGTCATAAAGAAAATGACAATGAAAATGTTGATCATCCCCTTTTGCGCATATTGGGTGCAAATCTTGACGACTTCCTTGCTGTCACCAATAGATGCTTCTTTCTTATCCAATTTGATGTTCTTTTTGATGAATACAACCGCCTGATAAGCGCCGGTGGTAACTGCCTGCATAGAAGCACCGGTAAACCAGTAAATAACACAGCCGCCCATAATCAACCCCAGGATTACTTCCGGCTGGACAAGGGAAAGTTTGGCAATGACATTACCGAAGAGGCGTTCCAGCAAAATGATGATGCCGAACACCATAGTGGTTGCACCGACAACGGCCGTTCCGATTAACACGGGCTTGGCCGTGGCTTTAAAGGTATTGCCCGCGCCGTCGGCTGATTCCAAAAAGTGCTTGGCCAGTTCAAAGTCGGGTTCAACGCCATAGTGTTTTTTGACAACTGAATTTACGTCTTTACGGGATTCGATCATCGAAAGCTCATAGATGGATTGAGCGTTATCCGATACCGGACCGAAACTATCAACGGCGATGGTCACAGGGCCCATGCCCAGGAAACCGAAGGCCACCAGACCGAAAGCGAAAACCGGAGCCGCGAAAACGAATTCGGGAGGCAATATCGCGATGATGGCCGGATTTTTCGATACCAAATAAGCGATGAACATCAGAATCATGATGGTCATTCCTTCCCAGAAAGCGGAGAAGTTGCCGGCGACAAATCCGGAAAGTACATTCAGCGAAGCTCCGCCCTGCTTAGAAGCATTAACGACTTCTTCGCAATGGCGTGACTTGGTGCTGGTGAATGCTTTGGTCAACTCCGGAATCAAAGCACCGGCGATGGTTCCGCAACTGATGATGATCGAAAGAGCCCACCATAAATCTTTTAAGTTGCCGGTCAAGTCTCCCAACAGAAAATAGCTGGCGGCAAAAGTGACGGCAATGGAAATGGCCGAAGTAATCCAGACCAGATTGGTCAGGGGATGTTCAAAATTGAAATCTTTCTTGCCGGAGAAAACCTTTTGGCTGATTACATCATTGACAAAATAAGAGGCAAGAGAAGTCAGGATCATGAGGATTCTCATGGCAAAAATCCAGACGATAAGTTTTCCGCCCATTTCAGGATTTCCCGCCAAAGCCAGCGCCAGGAAA
>Ga0209777_10001633_pt1 | contig 31651 bp, 59 predicted proteins | sample FrelakmetHBP12HB_FD_187147 | JGI IMG/M metagenome (GOLD analysis project Ga0209777, IMG submission 187147) | Freshwater lake sediment microbial communities from the University of Notre Dame, USA, for methane emissions studies -HBP12 HB (SPAdes)... | ecosystem: Environmental > Aquatic >... | reverse complement strand
GACCGGAGCGGCTTAACAAACCGCCGGTAGTACCTTAAATCTGACCGCTAGACGCCCTGCGTTGAACGCAGCGCGGAAAGCCGTATCCGGTATCGGTTTTGACTTTGCGTTCAATGGCAAGCGATAGCGTCGGTTCTGTGGCTTGCTGCACTTGGTCTTCAATCCAGACTCTATCCCAGCCTATGGGTCGCCATGTGACGTATAGCCGATGGCCACGTCCACCGACTACCAGTCCCTCGCCTTCCAGTGCCGAGAAGGCGCGTTTGACCGTCCATCGTGATACGCCGAATAGTCGGCAGTATGCTTGCTCTGTTCTAAGGCGGCAACCATACAGGTAGTTTGTCCACCGCTGCTTGATGCGCTGTGATAGCCAATCGTGTATGGCAAGCCACTTGATGCGGTAAGCGTGGATTGATTCAATCATTGTGTTGCTCGTTCGTAACAGTGTTTGAAGTTCATCTGCTTGTTTTTGAGTTATCTGGGTTAAGTCCAGCCTGCGCCCGTATCGCTTGGACGTTTGTGCTTTTTTCTTTTTAATCATTGTGCAGTATGCTCCATTTGATTTGGCAAGTAAAGCAGCGTTTGCCAAGATTGTAGCGGCTGAGACGTTTGCCACAATCAGGCTCTTTACAGAAACGCGCGCGGTCATTAAACTTTGGGCGTTCCGATGGGCGCACTATTTTAACGGGAAAGTCTTTCATTTTCTTCATACCTTAAAAGCAATGTAGGATGTAGGTATATGTAGCTAATTCCCAAAAGTTTCCTCATGAGAAATCGAAAGTAAAAAGTTTATGGAAATACATACATTATGCTACATCCTACATGAACACACAATAAGTCATAACCTATCGTGCGCCCAAGCCTTTACCTGTATTTTGGTTTCCAACTTTTATTCCATTGTGGGAAGAAATGCGCAAAATAGGCGTTTCTCCGCACATAAATTTCAATTCCCAAAAAGCGGTGTTTTGATTGAATGTTGCCGTCCCAAAGTGCTGTTGAGCGAACAAACTAGCCAGCGGCCCGTGTTGTTTTTTGGATGGAAAAAATAAATCCAAAGGGTGAATAATCTTTAAAAATGCAGTGGCGGCGTCTGTTTTTGTTTTCCAGTTACCAGAAGTATGCCATGAATAGTCATCTTCAACCTGTTTATGGTCTGGTTTATCGCTATTTTCCATGAGATTATTCCCTTTTTGTCAAAGAAAGATTTTCCCAAAACATGCCCGTTTCTTCACGATGTTGAATGAATCCTTTTTGCCTTAAAATTTCATTACAGAAGCGAACATTTGCAATATATTCTCCGTTTTCTTTACACCATGATTCGTAAGCCATACGCAATTCGCCAGCGCGGGTATTAAAACCGCAAAGGGGCTCAGTATTTTCATCCAAAAACCGCAAAAACGAATCACTATCAATTCGATATTGTGCTGTAGCTTCTTTTATTTCATCGGGGTATTGAAGGCGGTTTTCATACCACGACATCGCGCCTATTATAATCCAATTTAATATTCCTGATTTTTCAGTTGATAGGATTTCGTCAGCAAGTTCGGGGTTTCGCTGATCTTCAGGTATTGTCTTTAAAAATGAAACCAATTTTAAACGTCGCCATATTGCATCATCATCGCCGGACGCCCTGGGTTTATGATTTGTACACAGGATTATTTTATGTGTAGGCTCAAAGTCAATAAATTCTTTATAAAGAGTGCGCCCCTTTAGTTTATCGCGCCCTGTAACCCATTTTACAAGTCCCTCATTTAACGCCGCTCCGCGTTTGCTTTCAAAAGCCGTTACCATACGTTTTCCCCGAAGGGAGAAAATTTCAAGCTCGGAGGTATTTTCTTTTTTTATCAATAGAGATTGTGGAGCCGGGGCTGCATAGTCTCCCAAAATCGTCATTATGATTTTAAGAAAAGTAGATTTTCCATTTGCACCAGAACCATAAAAAATCGGTAGGCATTCTTCAATAACTGAACCCGTAGCGCAATAGCCGGTTAGACGTTGTACAAATTTTATCATTAATAAATTATTATCGAAAATAGTCATTAGAAATTCATCCCACCTGGGACAAACGGCATCAATAGCAAAATCAGCCCCCGTTTGTTGCGTAATATACAGTTCTGAATTATGAGAAATTGTCGATCCGTCTTTTAAATTCACAAGGCAGGATTCAGTATTTAATAAATGAATGTGGGTATCAAAAACATCTCCCGAAATTGCCATTTCACTTTGTGCAAGGTCTACCATATTTATAATGCGGTTTTTAGCCTGTATTTTTATAGCCTCTTTTAATTTTGACATTCTAATATCGGGATCGGCAACGTCTCGCGCTCCCTCTAAAATGGAATCAGCAATTTTTTTTGCATAGTGTTCGGTCAAAGAAACCTCGTCTCTTTCCCACTTAATGCCGTTCCATATAACCCATCCCAAACTGTTACAATAGCATATTTTATCTCGATAAGTTTTTGCATATAATCGAGAATTAGCCAAATCTGTTAAAAGAGTGCTGGGGGTATTATCCTGTACTTTCTTCTTTTTATCTAACTTTGGATTTTGTACTATTGTATTACAGTTTTTCACAGCCGTATCTATGGTCATTTGTCCATAGGTATTCCCGTTGCTATTATGCCGCTCATCCCACTTGGAACGCATTAAAGCGGATTGTCTGAAAAGCAAATCCATTTTTTCCGAATTAGCACCTGTCCAGAAGGCCAAGTGATTACATAGGGCTAAGTCTGCGGCAGAATGGTCGCCGCTATACGCTGTCAAATCCCCACGGTCGAATAGAGCTATAAATTCCAGTCCATTTCTAGCAACCCGCGCTCTATCTAAAATCGTTTCTTCTTGTGGAATATGCAATAATCCTTCTCTTTTACAAAATGATTCTAAAAAAGGTGATGCTTCAACAATATTCCTGCAATCATCAAATTCAAATATTCCTGTTGTGGTTAAATATCGGGCTTCTTTATAAATTTCTATTCCCGAATCATTAGGCATAGCTTTTTTACATTTTTTCAAATCTATATTCATGTTTTTTAATAAAATATGATAACCCGTACCCGAGGGGGATGTTTCGGTATAGCTTTTTAAATTGCTTATTAATTCCTGTGCCCACGGAAAAATATTTCCACCCTTTTTTACATGGTCTAGGTCTATACCTTGATAGTCTCCGCCTAGTTCAAAACCTATTCCTTCCCAGCCACCCTGATTATAGGTTTTAAAAATTGAATCAAAAGTATCCCATGTGACAGGATCGTTATTTCTTGCAAAAGCTCCGGATACTTGAAATGGCGGCTTTGTTTGTTTTCCGCCGCGCATTTCATATTTCCACAGTACCCAGCGTTTTTGATTCTTCAATTCCTGTGGTATATTATCAAAGTTTATCTGCATGACGCTTGAATCTCCACTTTGGAACGTCGCCGAAATATCTATGCTTAGTTTCTACCGTAGGTTGGGTATCATTCTTAAAGAACTTTCCGAGCATATCCACAAATCCCATTTCTCCTAACGCTTCACTGGACGTTCCAAGTTCCGTGTAATCATTCGGCGCGGCGGTAGTTTGGTCATACATTTTCATGGGTAGTTTGTTGGGTAGTTTCATGGGTAGACTTTCAGCTAAAGTACCCAACAACGCAGTCGTATTTCGCTTCGTTGGCTACGCAGTGGTCGCCAAGCGGATGATGCTTTCTGTTTTTTCCGCCGTGTTTATTAATCACTAATTTCATGTGTTTTGCATCGTGCTTTTCTCCGCAACTATCCTGAATCCAGCGGTTAGTTCCGCTCCATCTCTTCTCCCAATCGTCAAGGTTATTGATTTCCGGCGGGTAAATATGGAGAGCAAAAAAGCATCCGGCGGTTTCCTTGCCAATATGGATAGGAGCGTGGAGTTCTTTTTGGCATTCCGCGCAACGCGAAAAATACAAGTAGTAGTTTATTCCCATTGCAGTAATCCCTTTTCTTTAATCAATTAATGTCAGTTTATTTATTTTCTGCCGCTGATTGATTTTTATCTTTAATGAATTGATAGTAAGGCACGGCGCGGCGCAAGCCGTTTTTTACATCCCGTATAAATATTCCAACACATTTGGCTTTTCCCTCCCTTGTGAGTTTTCTTAAAAAATGTTCACCGGATGCCGTCTTTCCAGAAATCCTTTTGTCAATATCGGCGCGGCAAAATGAATTAGCCGGAGGACTATTATATTGTTTGAGGGCATCATCCAGTTCCTTCTCCCATTCGTCCACGGTGATTATGGTTTCGGGTTTTTTAGGCATTGTGGCTTCCCTCTATACGAGGTCTGCTTAAATTTTTTATCCATGCACGAGTATAACTTTCTTCATCTCCGCGACGAATTAATATTCCTCCAAATTGTGGGGAACTTGTGCGCCCCCGTGCCAAACGAAATGCAAACGGTGTTTTTGCTTGCCATCCCGGCGTTGTGACGGCTATTCCATATCCATATTTTGTAGGACATTCGGTCTTAATGTAACGATGACGATGACTTCGCACGATTACATTAGGTATTCTTTCTCCAAATTGAGCGGCTTCGGCGTATTCTTCAACAAGTTCCTTGTGTACCGCCGTAGCCTCATAAGCCGCGCTGGAGGTGCTCCCGATAGTGTGTACGGCATGAACAAGACAGCCGGCCAAATCAATCCATAATTCATTTCTCGCGTATTGGTCGTTTTCGTCAGGAATTGCCTCCAAATCGCTAGCTAGTTCCTCTTCATCTTCGCCACTTTCTCCAGAATGCGCGGTTGTACCCTTGACTATATAAAGACGCCCATCGCATAAATCACGGATGGGGGATAATATCGCCATTGCGATTTTACGCTGGTCAGCCAAATTATTTGTCAGTGGCGTTTTTGAATTATGATGGGCATTATCAATAATATCTCCGTTGACAATTACGCAATACGGCTCTTTGCGGGTAACGCGAGGCGTCCACTCCTTCCAAAATTCATCCCACCAGCCCCAGACTTTCCGCTGAAATTCGGAAGCGTTGAATGTTGCGCCTTCGTCGAATTTCAATTTTGAATCCGGCGGATACAATCCCATACGGCAGCCAGCATGTAAATCAGAAACTACAATCGCTTGCTCAAAACCAGTTAGACGTTTACCCATTTTTCGGCCACTTTCTGAAAATGACAGGAATCTTTAGCTCTCTTGCCTTTGCAATTTCAGCTTTAATTCCTTTGGATTTTTTCCAGCCCGGACTTTTAACGACAAGAACACAAGAAGCAAATCGTAGCATATCAAAATCGAAATACTCCCAGTCCGCCCATGTTGTGCCCATATCGTAATCTATTGCGAGCACATGAGAATAAGCAATCGGAGAAAACGCTGGCGAACCATTCTTAATTAAATCCGCAACGATACGGCAAGCAAATTCATATCTTTTTTGGCGGATACGTTTTGACTTATGGCTATAAAGTGTGCAGACGTAAATCATGGTTTCTCTTTCTTATCAGGGTCTTTATTCCATCCAATGAATTCAAGTGTTTGCTCCGCCGCCGTCTGCGCGGCTTTATCCGTTTCAAAATCTACTGTACCCCTAACCTCGAATTTTTGACCGTCAATTCTTGCCGTCCAGCAATAACGATGGAAGGCGTTATCAAAAATACGGATAGTCCATTTTATGCGGTCGTTCATGCCTTCGCCCTTTCATGCGGGTTGAGACAGCGCCTTTATCCATTTGATTGCGTTGTTTTGAGCGCCCTTCATGGATTTGTATGATTTTGATTTTTGCAACTCGTGGACGTATGAATAGCAGTTTTCGCCAACTGGTTTTTTGACAATCTTATAATAAAGGGCTAACCATCCGTCGCTTTTCTTAGTGATTTCAACGATTTTATTACCGCAACCGACGGTTATTGAACTTATTTTATTTTGCATGTTATTCCTTCCCTTCTGCCTTTCGGCGGCAAATGTCGGCGTTGCTTTGCGCCTTTTTAATTTGTGTATCATAGAAATAGGGCGTTACATCTAAATGTTCATCCCATTCAGATTTAATTCGCTCTGCCTCGACTTCCCAGCAGTGCTCGAAAATGGCGGCCTTGTCCATGCCGAACAGGTACTGTGGTATCATGTCGATCCGGAAGCCATTTACGTATGCGCCAGATATACGGGAACGCGCTCATGTTCTCCCTTTCTTTTCATGATTAAAAACATCGTTAAGCATTTTGTATGCGCTGAATGCCGCCTCTGATATTTTTCCAGAATTGTCTTTTAACCTTGATTCGCACGTCGCGGTTATGGTTTGATTTTTCTTTCCTTCTTTAATGAATGCAGCTTCAAATCGCGCTTCGTCGCTATTTCCGGAAACATTCAGTGTTACACGACTGGCAACTAACAACCAACGGCGCAGGACTTCCGCCAACACCATCAAATCGTCTGGACAGAACGAAACCGATCCGTCGTATGAATCCTCATCATCTCTCTGGCGTGAATCCAAAATCTCTTGCATGAATTGATTGATAACGTATTTATCGTGATTTGCCGGACATCCGAAGTCGTAATCCCTGACAACGGAAATCAATTCGTGCAGGTCGCCGCTGGCGATGATTGTGAAAACGGGTAGTTTTTCGACTTCTTCTTTGTTCATCTTGGTATCCTATCTGTATTCAAGGGTTCTATTGTGAAGTTTACAATGGTATTTTATTAACTTTTTATACACATGAAACGACATCTTAAATTCTCTATGAAAGCATTTTGAGATATATGTTTTTGATACTTCCAATTGGCGAGCAACTTCATTGACGCCGACATAATGTGTAAAATATAAATGTGCGGCAATTCCCTCAATTGTAGAATCTATGCCTTCCGCAATAACAGAATACAAATCCTCATATTCATCTATTCTTTCACAAATGGATTCTTCTTCACTGATTGAAAATGCAATCTGCTTGCCCATTTTATTTCTCCATGTATTCCACAACCTGTTTGTAAACGTCCTTCTCCGTCTGTTTTGTTTCTTCCATCCAGCCAATCAGCCAGTCAAGGTAATTTTCACCGCCGGATTCATTCATTATCTCGTCCAAAGTGTAACCTTTGAATTTCCCCAATGGCATTGTGAATTTGCGTTCGTCGGTCATCCCGGAGCCTTTCCGTCAAAGGGTTTAGTTGCCCATCTTTTCATCTAATTTGGATTCACTCCGTTCCCGCGATAAGTTCGTTGTCCTGGTTAACACGCTCCGCGACATTACCCGTCGCGGGCGCGACAAGAGGCGTCGCGGAAGGCAATTTGACCACGGTTGAAGGAAAGCAAGCTATTACCCTTTCGCAAAACTGAGGAAACCGTTTGCCGTCATATTTTCCGCCCGGCTTGTTCTCGACATCGAAATCTGCCGGGAAGCATTCATAGGCGACGCGCCCGGACTTTCGCCTGAATCCTTTACAGCCTTGGCAATAGGCTTTCTCCTCATTCGGCAGCTTTACGGACATGCCGGGCCTATATGGGCCTGCTCCAGGCAGATACGACCAGACGACAACGCGCAGAAGTCCATTCCGCGCCGTCGTTTTGCGCATCCCCCGATACTTTTTCTGCTGGCGCGGCGAAGTCTCTACGACCAATTCCGCCCCGCAGTAGAACGTCACCTTGTAGGGCATTTCACAATCCTCCGTCTTTTAGGACTTCGCGGGATTTTCCGATGAATTTCCAAATACTATTAGCGAGAGCAAAACCGGTTTCGCCGCAATGACGCTCAAGTAATTGCGAGGCGAGGTCAAGGTCGTCGAGGATTGACTTGTCGTCAGACGATTTTCGCGTTGAAAACAAATCAGCCATCGGATCGCACTGATCCACAGACAGGTCAACATCACGAGGCAAACGAGCTTCGATAATGCGAAAGGGATTTGCAATTTTGATATTGGCATCAGATACAATCATACCGATCTCCTCCCACGCGTCTGCACTGTCTTGATCTCCGCGTTTGGCCGCTTCGACGGAAGCCTTTTCCGCCACATCTCGAATTTGCTGCAAGCGCAATCTTGGTAGCATGTTAACCTCCTCTGTTAACCGCCTTATCGCGGGTTATTTGCGTTCCCAATATGCGTCCTCTTGCTCTTTGAGTTTTTCCCATGCCAGTTCACCCGCCTCATTTTCTTCATCATGCGTTAATATAATGTCGGAATTTAAAACTGTAATCTCGTCGATATATGGTTCCTCTCTGCCAACGTTTGGACATTTATTGTTGCGGATATATCCAAGAATTGAAACCTCGGCTTCAATAAAATATTGATTTCCGTTCCGCTCAACAGTCATGGTTATATGCGGCATCATCTTCGCCTTTCCGTGGGCAGGTCGTTTCTCTTAACAAAATTTGCGCCCTCGATTTTGTTCGGGTACGTCTCGCTATTCCAATGATTCAATACGCCCCAAATCAATGTCGCCTCAATAATCATATCCTCTGAAATTCTCGGAAAGAAAGTCCTTTCAACCTTCAATCCGCGATAGTGTATTTCATAATGAAATGACAGTTTTATAGTATCATCGCGCCCATCTTCGATCCACCCCTTTCCAATCCACGTCAGGGAAGCGTCTTTTTGAATCTCTTTTTTGAACATCTTACGGAGTTTCTTTATCAGCAAACCCATAAAATGCTCTCGGTTGCGTTCTTGACACCCCTCCTCATTCAACAGCCACCATTTAACGCGTGTCAATTTTCTGGCGTGTCTATGCCAATTTCCAGAATTAAAACGTGTCATTACTTTTTTCAAATCTTCCAACGGATCATCGAAAGGCTCACTTTTCATGATTAGTCCTCCAAGTATTTAACAACTTCCTTGTAAACATCCTTTTCCGTCTGGTCTGTTTCCTCAAGCCAACCCACCAGCCAATCAAAGTATTTCTCGCCGCCGGACTCGTTCATTATCTCGTCCAACGTGTGTCCTTGATATTTTCCAAACGGCATTGTGAATTCGTGTTCGTCGGTCATGTTCGTCGGTCATGTTCTCCCTCCATCATGCGTCCAGAAGGCGGTCGAGCGGCATGATTACCTCTTTCTACTTTGTTTAGGATTAGCAACATGTTTCCTCTGCCGCTCGGACTGCGGAAATTTCAAACAGAACACTGGGATAACCGTATCCGTGACATTGTTTCCAGCTGTGCTGTCGGCGGTAGGATTTAACGGCTTCTGTATTCTTGTTGCATCCTCAATGTGGCGCAGCACGCCGTCCCGACAAACGACATACGTTTTGCTAGTCTGTATTTTCGGTTTGCGCTTCATTTTGCCTCCAGCTTCGGCACGTGGATAATGTGTGTTGCCGACGTGCTTTTGTATTTTTTCTTGAACTCGGCGGCTTGCCCTTCGGCAGCGGATAACCTCAACCATCTATCTGGCGCAAGCGTCCACCATTTTGTTTTGCAATTAAACCGCTCAACCTGCCAGTATTCAAATCGTACCGGCGCTTGGTCGGGAAACAGCAGGTTTTCAGCTTCGGTCGGGTCTAGCATGGTTTCCTCGCTTTCTGCCAAAATTCCAGTTCCTTATCCGCCTTTGCCAGTTCAACTTTATATACATCTTTTCGTAGAATCCGCTGGATTTCATCCATCCACGCGAGGACGGCATGGGCAATCATGTCTTGACGGATATTCTGACCGCATTCGCCTTCAAGAATCAAATCAAAGTCTGCCTGATTGCAATTCATGTCTATATAGTAGATTTTTCCCTCGTCTACAATGAATCTATCAGAAGGCGGGGTCGGCGGGTCGTCTTCCGGCTCGTCATTTTTGCCGCAAATGGAGACTCGCATCTCGCTTAGTGTCAGTGCCTTAACGCCGTTGGCTAATATGAGGCGTTTTTCGTATTTCGGCGTTGTAGCACTATCGCCTTTTTCTTCGTTGCTCATCATATTCCATCTCCTAATTTTTCAATTTCATTGATTACGAATTTCTTATCCCGACATTCCGCGAGTAACTTCTTATGGTCTATATGCCAGTATTTCAACAGCATTTCGATACGGATCGTCGCAGGAAGGTATTTATCGGGATCATATATTTTGCAAAATTCTATCTTTTGAATATCGCGCAACCAGCCGAGAACGTCAATAACGGTTTTAATCGTTTCGGCATTGGATTCCCATTTTGGAAGTTGTTTATCTTCGTTGCTCATGTTGCCTCAATTCTAAACACCGGCGGACTTGCTCGCCAATACATCAGTGGCGAGAGCAGACTTTACAGTATACCGCCATCCGCCGGTGAATTATTTATTCTCGTCTCAAACATACAGAGCACTTTCGCCAAAAGTAAACCGACGGATAGGTGTCGCCGCACATCTCGGTTTCGAGTTATTTGTGAGCGTCCCCACTTATTTGCTCGGCATCCGCCGGCGAATCTTTAAGGTAACGCCATTCCGTTGCATTACAACCGGCTTCCCGCCAATCGTTGCCCTGTAAGTATCGTAGCCTATGGTATTTGCGTTCCCATTCCGTGCTGGCGGAATTGATGAGGTCGTCTCGGCGGACTTGCAACAAGCACGGTTCGAGTTCCATTTTTGCTATTTCACTATATGGAATGCTTCTAATAATATCATTAATTGGAACCCAATCCAATATCATAAACTCATTGCGCTTTACTATAGTTAAAAAATACCACTCACCCTCAACCTGTTTGAACCGCCAGCAGTTATCGGGTGGTTGGGGAAAGTTAATGCTGGTCATCTAAAATCTCCTGTATTAATTTTATTAACAATTTTCCACCGACAATTTTATCAAACCAAAATAAAGCAAACAGGATTAATACTATCCAATAGTACCAGTTCATGTCTTGTCTCCAATCCACGGCGGCAACGGCGGTAGTTCGCGCCATGCGTATATGGTAATACATTCCTCAAAGTACATATCCACCCATGATTTTTCAACCATAGAATAAAAGGCAACTATAATTTCATTTTCTCCACCAGCATTGTGCCATACTGCCATTATATATTCTTCATTCTCCGGCTTCTCGCTCGGCTTCTTCCAGCCGTCCTTCTCGACGCCTATGCCCTTACAGCGGGGACAGGTAACAAACGACGTATCATTGGAATACCCATTGTCAATCCAAACGTTTTTCTCACCCTCACATTTATGGCATGGTTCATCTATCATGGTTTTGCCTTTCTGATTTTGCGAATAACACAATGAAAATCCGGTACGGTTTCCGATAAATCGTATTTCTGAAGACGCCATTCCATTGCATCATCTATCTCATCGGGAGAAATCGATAATGTGAAATCGCCTGCATGTACAATGCCACGATATACACGCCTGTATCCTCGCGGAATTTTGACTTCAGCTTTCATGTCTTGTCTCCAATCCACTCCGGCAATGGCGGCAGTTCGCGCCATGCTATAATTTTTTTTCTCATTGTTCTAACCAATATATAGGTTATATCACACATTTTATTATCCCAAATAACCATATAATATCCTGCCTTCGTCGGCAACTCCTCCGGCTTCCTCCAGCCAGATGGCTCAACACCTGTGCCGAGACAACGAGGACATTTTTTGTGGTCAAACGGACTATGCCTTTTATTAAATTCACCAAGGCAAATACTTTTCTTCCCCTCGCATTTATGGCATGGTTCGCTCATGGTTTCCTCGCTTTCGCCTTCTCGCATTTCGGACACGTTCCCAAAGCAACATTGTACCAGATTTTATGTTTCGGACACTGGACGTTACAGGTGAACGTCTGGTCTTTCGCCTTCGCCATCCGGCGGTTCATCCACGCGAGTTGACGTTTGCCGATTTCAATAGTTAATGAGATTGGATAAATTTTAAAATATGGAAGTCCATTTGAATTATATTCCATTTCTGAACCGTCATTCAGTTTGCATTTATTTTTCGGCATTGGAAAGTTCCTTCTCGCATTTTTTACAAGTGAATTGATGAAACGGCATATATTTAAAATGCTGATATATCCAGTATGCGACTTCAATTAATTTTCTGCATTTTGAACATTGAATTATATACATTGTTATTTGTCCTTATTTATGTACCTATCGAATTCTACTATAATCCAAATAGAAATAATCACAATTAGAATAAACCCATATAATTTTAGCCAATTCATTCTCCGCGCTCCTTTCGGCTACTCCTTAAATGTATTTAAAAGTTGTTGTCTTGTCCCAGCAAAGAGTATTTGTTTTATCCTATCAGAGTCGGATACTTCTAAAGATTTTTTCATATCGGATTTTGTTCTGTATTCCCACAATGTAAATCCGGCATGACCTAAATCTACGATTGCAATGTATTTATACATTTTATGCGCTCCTTTCGGCTTATGGATTGCCATATATATTATATCCATGCGTATGATTGGCCACTTGCTCTTCTAACCGTTCTATTCTACGCTTAAGGCTTTTCAACGTAATCTTTTTCGGTTTACTTTTCTTAATGATTGGTTTGTCTGATTCATGTTTATTTATCGCTTCATTCAGTCTTTTCGCGTCCATGTTCAGGTCTCCTTCTACTACTATATAACCCCGTGATTCAAGCTTTCCTTCGGAAAAATCTACTCCACCGGCTCCGGCTCTACCTCCTCCGATTCTGCTATTTTTACAGGCATTATAGCACACTTCGCGCTACACGCCGTCGTCGAGAGAAATACCACCTCGTGCTTTTTCGCAAGATGTAAATTACACCAGACCTCCGGTCTGTAAATATTACCCGGAATAACCGGCTTGCGATTCTTTTTATATAATACTTGGTTTATTTTTAACACAAGGAAGTCGGGTCTTTCACACGCGGCTATATCAAACCTGTTCTTCGCTTCGCCGAATTCTTCGATAATTCCACCGGCAATCTTGTAAACTCCACGAGTTATATCATCGTTTTCACAAATAGAAATATATTGTTGGTTCATAAACTGGAAGCTATAATCGCCGTTGGGGATTTCATACGAGGTCTCGAACCACAATAAAACATTCCCGTTGGTTGCGTATACATACTTGTCGTTTACGCTAATTCTTTGGAATATTCTTTCGTTTTTGTTTATTCGGCTTATTTTGTATGCGGCCTGCCAAAATAACCAGTCGCTTTTTTTGTCCGAATCATAAACAAGAGTTAGAGATTGTCTGACGTACTCCATGATATTTTCCTCGCCAAAGGAATCTTGAAAAGTGCCCCCGCCACATAGCAGGGGCTGGTTCGCAAATTCAGGTCTTGTTTAGTTGCGCATGCCGCGCAAGAAATCCGGCGGAAGTCTGCCCGGAGGCAATCCGCCGGGCATTATTTTTTGCGAAAGCTCCCAGATTTTATGACATGCTGAACACAGGCATTGCGTTCCAGTGCCAAATGAACATTCAATGCAGATTTCAATTCCGCATTCATCGCATTTAACGGTTTGCCCGAAGGACGGGCATTGCTTCGCCGCCGAGATACCGTCATTCAATGCCGCCGTCAATTCTACGACGTTGCGGTGAAATTCCGCTAGCAGTTCGCCGATGGACATTTTCTTAATTGTTTTTTCATCAAGAATTTTAGACACCGTGTGCCTCCTCTTACAAAAGACTTTCGATTATCATCCCCAGCATGTTTTGAATTTCTCTCAAAACAACGTATTGATGATGTGTTGCTTTTGAAATGAATTTTTTCCCAAGCAAAGGTTGTTAAGGCTAATAATCGCGGGTTATGATTTCGGCTATGATTTTCCCGCCTTCTACATAGCCTTTGCGTTTAATGTGTAAGTCCACAACTTGCCAGTCATCCAAAAACGCATACCAGCCGACAATTTTATCTTTATATTTCTCCGCCTTTAGTGCGTCCTGAATAGGTTTTATTAAATTATCAAGGTCTCGTTTTTTCTTGTCTGGAAAATAAACTAAAATCTTTAATGACACGTCTCCGGTTATTGGCTGTATATTTTCTCTTCGCAAAATCTGTTTAACTTTTCCGCGATATGTTTTGGAGGCATCCGTCAGCCCATACCCACCAGACTCTTTGTGATAATATAAAGAGTTCGCGGTTGAATGGTGTGGGTATGGGAGACGGATAGTAACCATTAGAACGGTATCTCCCCCGGCTTAGCAACAGATTTGTTGTCAACAGTCTTGTTGGCAACGGGCTTTGACTTTCGCGCCGCATCAACCCGCGCCTGCATCGCCTTGATAATGTCCGGGCTGGCGTGTTCTTTCGGTTTACTGCCGGATTCGCAGACGGTAATTTTCCAAAACTTCGTACCGTCCTCGTTGATAATGTCGCAACTTTTATTTATATCCAGTTCTGTTCCATCGTCGAGAATAACCGGGGTAAATGCCGGGGATTCAAGCGACCTGTTCCAACCTATCATATCTAGTTTCTGGAGGCTGATTTCAAATGCCTTTCCATCTACTAGGGAAAAGGCAACGGTTCTGCGAAACGTAGCATGGAGCCGTTCCCATTCGCCGGTCGTCTCATTCCATTGGTCTGTAATTTCAAAATCCAGATTGAGAAGTGGCGTCTTTGCCTTTCCGCCGAATCCACTGGAAAGCCCCATGAATCCAGTTTTGAATTGTCCGCTGTAACTAACCATTGTTTTCCTCCTTAAAAAGTTCCGTAAAAAGTTCCGTAAACTCGGCCTGTAAATCTTCGTCTGTTTTGCCTAACCTTTTTTCAGCGGCATCAATGATTTTCTCGACATCCTTCAGAATCGGAATTATTAAATTCCTGTCCTCGCGCGGCAAATCCAACATGGCTTTCCAGCGTTTGTTATAATCCGCAAGCATGATTGCCGTGTCTTTGGCTAATGTCATTTGCCACCTCCAATCGCCGCCACATGTTTCCATGTTATGTTTTTATTAATTGCCCATATTGCAGATTCGGAAACTCCAAATTGATTTGCAATTTTTAATTGAGATGTTCCATGATTGTTTTCCATCCAAGTTTCGGATCATTAGGTATCATTATTGATTCGGTTAAATGCGTTCTATTTTTCGCAATATAACCATCACTATGATTAACTCTCAGTACTCGCTGTGGCATAGCGTTAGGGTCTATCTTGGATTCTTTACTCGTTATCTGCGCTACATAATGACCAAATAAACATAAATCAGTCCAGTTGCTGGTTAGTTCCCAAATCTTCGGATAACATGAACCGCCGTAATATTGATGGTCCACTCCCGTGCTCATTGAAAATGTCTGGACGACTGTATGCGCCAGCAGCAGAATGTGCACCCCCCGCGCGCGAATAGCATCCAGAGCCTTTAAAACGAAACTCCACTCATGGCTTACCAGCGGCATTGACCGGCGGAAATCACCGCCCTTGTCTTTGCCGAAATCGCCGCCGAAATCACGCTGGACGATATGCTCATAACAGAGTTGCGCCATGCCGCCCAGTGTATCCACGGCAAGGACGCCTTTCGTAAAGTCTTCTTTACTTGCCAGCCCGTCAACCCAGCCCCGGAAGTCCTTGTATTCCAAAATCTCAATAGCTGGAATCTGCGGAGCGCAGCCGGATTTTAAAAGCGTATCATATCCGGTTTCCCCGCGAGACATAAACAGAATCGGATTGTCGGCATAAACGGCTAATGTTGTCTTGCCCCAGCCGCCGACTGCATGAACAAGGATTCGATAGCCGGATTTTGACGCCGTGAATAGTGGCGGGAAGCCGGTTTTGAGTTCAATCTTTGCCACCGGCTGGCTTGCCGCTTGACGCGGCGGGGCTTTGGGTCTGGTTGCGGTTTCAGTCATTGGTTTCTTTCTCCATTTTATCAAGGTATTCCAAAACTTCTCGAATCCTATCGGGTGACATTGTAGCTTTGCCGTTGAGCCAGCCGCTCAAACTGGAACGGCTGAAATTCAGGGCGTAGCTAATTTGCTTTTGCGCTAAACCCATGTCTTTGATTCGCGCTTTGACTGAGGCATATTGGGCGCGGATACCCTGCGCCATTATTGGCGGTCTGCCTGAATCTTTTCTTGCGCCGCCCCATCCGTTAGACATTGGATTCGTCTTTCAGTTCCGGGTGTTCGCTATCCCGAATCTGGAAGCCCAGCGCGTCCAGAGTTTCAGGTTCAAATTGTGTATTGTTGATTTCACAGAGACTAAAGAACGGGCAGAGACGCCCCCACTTTAGACATGCTCCCGTTTCACGTGGAAAGCATCCCAACTTTCGGGAATAATCTATGAGCCATAGTTTCTGTTGCAGTTCCTCTTTATAGCGTTCTATATCGCTGTCGAGTCTTGGTATTTCTCGCTGGACATAGATTTCATGCCAGTTTTTATTGATGTAATAAGCAAGGCGATTTTCATATTCTTCCGGAGTTTCCAGACGCGATTCCATCTTCCAGATACCGCCCTTGCCGCTGGGAACACTGGCGTATGGTTCGCCGTCCTTTTTATATTGCCGCTGGCCGGCCTCGTCTCGCACAATCTTAAAACCGTTTTCGTCGGTAACGGGCACATGAGAAGGCTCCGGTAGGCTGGTTGAGGTCACGTCGTAGATAATGGTATCGAGATTAATGCCTAGAAGCATCAGCATTAAATAGTAATGTGAAAGCTGCTGATCAATGCGGAGAGATTCAAAATATTTTGACAGCGGATCGAACTTTCCATTATGCGTTTTGATTTCAAGTAGAGCCGTCCGTCCGTCGGGTAGCGTTATGATTCCGTCCGGCTTCCCGCGGATAGAGAAGCCGTAAAAGTCAAACTCAAATGCTTTCTCGCATTCGATATATTCATGCGGCGGAATAAATTCAAACCGTCCTCTCAATAGTTGGCTAACAGTCGCCATCTCGCATAGTAGCCAATAGGCTTTTTCGGTATCATCAATAATTAAATTTGTTCCTTCCTGTCTTACATATATTTGTTTTTTGTAATCGTTGCGGACAATTCGTATAGCATCTGCGGCGTCATGGCCGGTAGCCTGCAATTCCAAACCTCGATGATATGCCGTTCCAATTCGCAGCGGCGCGGCGTCCTCGTATCGTTTTTCTATCCGCTGGATGTACCGCATATAATATTTCTGCGGGCATTCGGCGAAACAGCGGAGGCTGGAAAATGTATATGAAACGACCATTATGTTCTCCAAAATTTCAAAAGGCCGGTGCTTTAATCTATCGCAACCGTAAACCGGCTACGTCAGATTTTACACTCTGAAACTCCGGCCTTTAATTTTCAAAAAAGCCGGTCGCGCTCGTGGGAGAGCAACGTCAGGAGGAGGGCTGACTACGACCGGCGGAATTATAATCTCCTCGATTCACCGAATTTTTAAAATGCCCCGAAGTGCGGTTAGTTGATTTCTATTCCGCGATTCGCCGCCTCCGCGTCCGCCGTTTCGTCGTCGTAGTCATCGAGGTCGTCATCGTCATCCAGTGATTCGATTTCGGCTTCTAATTCGGCGCGGGTGTCCTCGTCCACACGTGTAGCTTCCTTCGCCAGTTCCAGTTGGCGGTAAAAATCGTTTTCGTTTTTCGGTCTGTTTCTTGGATTCATCTTCATCCCCCTCCTTGCCCCGAAGGGCGGTTAATTGCCCAGACGCGGCCTCCGCCGCGTTAGATTTTACGACGTTCAGTGCGTAGATAGTTTGCGTGCTCTGTCAGTTCGGATTTATTCATTTTCAAGAACTGTTTATAACATTCATCCCACGTTGCGCTACCCAACCAGCCCTCATCTAGGAGTTCGGATTTCGTGCGTTCCGAAACGCCCTTTTTTGTCAGGAGATTTTTTACGTTTTCAACAGTAATAATCATTTGATTTCCTCCTCAGGCAGGTTTTTAAAATCTTTCATTCCCACGCCTATATATTACACTCTATATCGGCGGGAGTCAAATAAAAAATAAATATTTTTGCAATTATTTTTTGCTTATTTTTTGTCTAAATAGCAGTATTTTTGTTCTATTTGACGCCAATAAAAAACCGCATTTCTGCGGTTAGAGTAGATTCTGCGGGGTGTCGGCGGGATGGGCAGGAAGCCCCTGTGACGGCGAATCCGGTCTCCGGCTATAATATCGGAGTGCCAACAACCGCAGTTAAGCGCAAAATCGAGGAATCCGTAAGAATACGCTAAAAATCTGCGTTCAATGGCGGCGTTTCTAGGGGCTATTTCAGCCCATCGCCGCAGCCCCCACAGCCGCCATAGCGACGGAGACCGCAAACGCCACATATATTAATTGATAGCGGATTCAGCGCGTTGCAGGCGGTGCACGCCCAAGTAGTCGCCAGTGGCGGCATTGGCCGGTCTTCCAAGAAGGCGGAAAGAAAAACGGAATCATCCAGCGCGTCCCGACCGTGGAGACGGATAAACTCGCGGATTTTGGCGGTTCGCTCGCTCATGGGACATTATACCAGACGGTATCAAGCCACATATTCGGGCAAGGCGGCATGAAACAATTGTTATAAATCGTCGTATGCCATGAATCGTCCACTCCATAATCCACATGGTGGAAGCCCTGAATGCCGGAACTACAATAATAAATATCAATTCCAGACGTAGGCATACCGGGGCATGTCCAACACCAGCACGTACCATACACCGGCGGCGCGGGTGGGCATAGCTGACCAATAAGGGCGCATTCCGCCAGATGGTGGGAGCCGACACCAGCGCACCCCATAATCACGTTGGGATAGCCGGGGCAAGACGTAACAAGGTGTTTTGACGGCGTATCCGTCGCCATTAAATAGATGCTTTTATATTTTAGAGTATTAACCATTAACAGTTCCCCGTCGGCGCGAAGCTGTGACATGTTTCGGAAGATATGGAAATTAACGCACCTTTGGAATCAAAAACAAAATCGCGGGTAAAGAATACGAGGTCATGCCCAACGCCTTCCCAGAAACAGCGGGTTGCCATAGTCAAGGTTACCCCTTGTTTGTCCGTAGGTTGGTCATTAATATCCCAAGTAGATGTTTCCGAGCTTTCATCCGTTTCCACCGGTAAAAAATACGTGGTTTTATGGTTGCCGTAAGCCGCATATACAGCTATGTTTCCGTCGGACATTTGACAAACTTCCAGTTCGTCATACTCGCGGATTTTATAGGCATCCCCCATGACTTTTAAAGAGTAAGGATCGCCGCTCCGCAAAGTTCCCGCTTGATTTATTGGCTTTGCCGTAACTGTATCACCGGATTGGTCAGCGGTAGCTTGCCAGATAGCCGGAAGCACAGGCGGTATATTTAGTTCAACAATGCACCACTGCATACCAGTATAGCCAGCGGGCGCATAGGCTATTCGACACGTTCCCCACGGCGCGGATTCCAAACTAGATGTGGTGCTATCGGAAACACGGGCGAATAAATCCAAAGTGCTTTTTATATCAATTTGGCAAACCGCCAGTCCGCTAACAAGCACCTTGCCGCAGCCGCCTTGCTTGATATAATCCTGTGTTACTCCCACTAAAAAGAGATTTTCGTCATCTTGGACGGGTACACAAAGTTGCATCAATGGATTATAAATAAATGAATTAGCATTATCGTCGTAATAAATTCCCATAGTATCAATCTGGACTATGCTTCGCGCTGGCAAAGGATCGCCAGCATTCTGTACTAAAATAACATTGGATGAAACGTGTCCCTGTGGAGGCGGTTGCCCCGCGATGTTACCGATACCAGCATTCATCCGCCGTACCCATTCAGCGGATAGGCGGATAGGTTGTCCGGGCTGTGGATTGGTATTTGTCATTGCTTTTTGCCTTAATAGGTGTTCGGATTCAATTTCAAGTCTGAAAAATCATTGGGATAGTAAATCTGTTCAACATAAGCCGAAATAGGAACCTGCCGTATCATCTCTGACGATCCATCTTTTCGCGGTTCATAATAAACCCACAAGTAATCCCAACCGTCCTTTTCGATGTTTGTCATATCTCCAATTGTAATTACCGTCTCATGTGGAGAAAATCCAAAGCGAAATATTCCTTCCCATTGTTGCGTTGAAAGCTCATTTAAATCACAGCCTAGAAAGCGCAACGTGTAAGCTCCGAATCCCAAATATGTACCGGAGTTCATAGTATTTTGAATTGAACAAATAGTAGCAAGATAGGCGTCATTTATGTCGGAGGATTCGAAACACTGCCTTACTGTTCGGACTGCCGCCGCTCCGCCGCCCCAGTCGCAGCCTTCGCATTGTCCTTCGTGCGTTACATTTATCAGGTTTTTAAAATCAGTCGCGCCGCCCGATGAACCATAGGCTGTACTATTATAGGAGGCATAGGTCAAGATGGATTGTTTTATTCGTTGCGTTTGTTCTCCGATGGACAGCCCGCCAATAGAGACGCCAGGGGCTATGGTTATCTTGCCGCGCCGCTTATAGGTGGCGACACAATTCCATACCCCCTGACCCGCCCGTTGGATGTCAATTTGGTTTCGATAATAGTTTTCCATTATCGGCGCATTGTAAGCATCGTAGTAAGTTGTGGGCAAAGAATGCGTTGTGGCTATTAGTCCCATCGCAGCTATTAAAATCGCGGCGTCATCGGTATCATCCGGCATACCGCGCAATGTGCCCGTTACTTCAAAAGAGCCGGAGGCGGAAAGTGTTATCCTTCGGGACTTAAAGCCTTCAAGGAAAGTTGTAGAGTCTACCATGTTAATGGTGTCCTAATTGCTAACTGTAGAGGAATCTTTAGCTTCCTGCCAACCCGAATCTTCTATTTGTTTTATTGCCGCAATATCCGCCGATATTGTTTTTAAAGTTTGCAGGGTCTCGGACATACCCCCAGCCCGCCCCAATTGAGAAGCTATCGTTCCGGAAAAAGTACCCATTGCCATACCAATTGATTGATGAGCTTGAAGGCGATCTAGTTCATCTGTGAGATTTTTTAATTTACTGTTCTTATCTTGCACGTTTCGCGTATTAATATCATTAATTCGCGTTGTTTCTTGTTTTTGTACTTCTTCGTCTTGTCTGAATAACCATTTATTTAATTCATCGGAGTGTCTTTGTTTTTTATCTTCTTCTTCTTTTTGTTTTCTGACTATTTCGTCAGACTTTCTTTTTGCAATTGCCGCGTCTTCATCATCCATCTTTCCCCATTCTTCTTGAAACTTTCTTATTGCTTTTCCCTGTGCATCAAATTTTTTCTGTTCTTCACGTGATATTTCAGATAACTTTTTTGAATAATCAGCGGCAAGAAAATCTAATGTATGCTGATATTCGATAGCTTTAGTATAATATTCGTCCTGCTTTTTTATCAGTTCTTTATATTTATCAGTTTTAAACCATTCTCCCACCGGATGGGTATTTATTTCATTTTGTAATTTTGCCGCATTTTCTCTCGCTTGATTCAAAGCCCTTTGCGCCTGCACGTTTTCTTCTTGATATTCTTTTTCAATAAGTTTCCTGCGGAATTCTGCAACTCCTACCAATCTATTATCGGCAGTAAGTCCAATGCCTGATTTATCTCCGGTTTCCTTTTCCATTGCCAACAATAATCGTCTGGCTTCCAATGTTTCTTGCTTAGTAAGCCGCCCGAGTCTTTCCATTTCTGCAAGTCGCGCCAAATGCTTTTCTTCATCTGTACGTTGTTTTTCTCCAAGTTTATAATACTTTTCTGCTTCGCTGTTAAGTTTGGCATGATACATTACTAATTTATCAACGAGTTGCACGACACCCCAAGCGGTTGCCGCCGCCGCGCCTAATGCTACGCCATAACTGATAGAACCATTTACCGCTCCCTGCATAGCGCGGCTTAATGCTCCCCCCGCTCCCTCTAATCCGGGAATGTGCCGTAAAACCTGTTCCAATCCCCTCCCGAAGCCAGTTAGTTTAGTTTGAGACTCTGCAAGCCCCGTATTAAGTCCGCCGGTTTCAGTTGTTATCTTTATGTATGCCTCGCCCGCTGGTATTGATCCTGTGCTCATGTCGCGCTCCTTATCGCCTTCCGAAACAAAGGCGCAATCTTTGGTATGTTTTCATCTAATGCCGGTTTCATAAAAGCGCGTTTCGGGTAGTTACGCGGCTTATCCGGCTTAACAAACATTTTCAAGGTCTCATTGGCGTTATCTACTAGAGCCTGCGTTTTTAACCGTATATGCCAAACAATCTGTTGCGAAGCCCGCCCTTCGATATTGGAATAATATAATCCCATGCGCTGACCGTAAATATAATAATGTCGAATAGCTCCATAATCGCCGACGTGAAATTCTCGGATGTGTTTACTATTTATTGAGTCGCCAAATTCGTGTATCTTTCCAATCTTTATATCTCCGGTTAATGTAGCTCCAACCAGTACCATTTTTTCTGCCGGATAATATGCAAATTGAATTGCTTTTCTTAAACTATGATATGGCGAATCCGTATGAGTGAACGGAGGCATTCCGCGAGTTGACGCCCTTCCATATTCCGGTTTAAATCGAATAGACTGCATCACAGTACGTCTAACCATTACACCAGCGGCGGATAATCCATCTCGCGTTGCTGCATCAACATAGCTTAATATTGCATCATCATTAAACATAATAAAACCAGAAACGGAAGCTCCTTTGCCGTTGTCTTTGTATCCTTCAGCTATCATCTGCTTCCATAATCCCATTGTTGTTTTCTTTCAAAGGTAGCCGCCGCCAGCAGGGGAGAACGGCCTACTGGACGGCGGCCTATATAGCGGGCTGGCCTGCCCGCGCTTTATTAGTGCGCCGGTATCGGGCGCACTGGTTTTTCTACCCAAGCCATTTCCAACAAATCTATATTCTCCGGGGCTATTTCAATTCCCCCGCCATTGTCCGTCATTTCGTAATCTTCCAGATACATTGAAAAGGTTTTCCATGTTGCATTTGCATTTCGGCAATTCATGTTCACGGTCAAAGCCATTGCCTCCGCAAAAGGCCTCCAGTAAAATCTACCTTTGCCAAAGAGCATCAAATCCAATTCACGTAAACTAAACGGGCGTGGGTCTATTCCCAGCGCACCGGCGGCTTGCCAAATCATCCGCCAGTTATCTTGTTTATTTCGGCGTCCGGAATCGCTCGTATCCGGCGTTCCAGTTCCTCCGTCTGGTTGCTCGTCATTTCCTTCATCCGCTGCACCATTATCTTTGCCGCTCCCCGGCGGCTTCGCGGGAAAAAATCCACTATTGCCTCAATCATTGCGGCGGTTGCATCGTCTATCGAATCCCCGCCCAGCGAGTAACCAAATTCCTCCGCCGATATATCATTTTGCCCCTTGCAAAACATCCACAATACTTCCACGTGGAGATATGGATTGACGCACATTTTTTCGATTATCTCATTATTGATATTGACTAAATCAACTCCGAGCTTTTCTTTTATGTCTTTAGCCAATCCCACAGTAAGAGATAGATTCCATTCACGGCCTTTGTTATCTTTGAACTTGCTCATTTGTTCTCCCTCCATTCTCCTATGTTATCTAATTCAAACAACTTTAACTTTAATTTATGGCATAAATTCCGCGCAATGTCCAGAGATAGTGTATGATTTGCCGTCACCGACTTTGATAAATCATACCATTGGCTTAAACAGTGCGCCACTGAATCGCCTCCATCGCAACCTACCAGCCGGATTTCATTGCATCCCATAATCCAAGCGGCGTGTATAGCCGGAGCCGCAGAGCCGCAGAAGGTGAATAGCTTATTAAGTTGTGCTGTCTTTAATTTGGAATGCGTCCGATACGTTCCGGAATCATCCCGCTCCCATGTTATTATATTATCTCCTTTCGGAGCGTCAATCTTTCCTTGTTCGCGTGAAAGAAACACGGATGGAAACAATCCGTAAAATTCTCCCCTATCCATGTTGGATTTCCATTCATCCCATAGCCCCGGAGTTCTATTGCTTTTCCAGTCATCTTGTACTAACCAGAAAAGAGAGTTAGAGTCAACGGCGCATTCTGCGATACCAATAGCGCGGTTTATAGCAATAGTAACCGCCTCTTTCTTGTATAGATTGGAAACGGATAGCGCGTCAAGGCTCCGTCCCGTGCCGAGTATAAACGCGGTGTATCCGGGGAATATGTCATAAATATTTAATAGGTTCATGGTGTTTTGTATGCCGCCTCAATTAGAGGTTTTAACGCTTCTCCGCTGCGTATCTCATCCAAGTTCCATTGCCGCGCCGCTAACCAATGCAAATAATTTTCAACCGCTGCTTGTTCTGGCTTCCATCCGTCAAGCATCCGCTTTAAATCAACTGCGAAAGTATCCTTTGTGGTTCGCAAGGCAACCCCGCCGCGAGTATATACACTGTCTCCCATTGCTAGGACGGGACACCCCCAAGCGAGAGCTTCATTGCCAGCATTAGAATTTATAGTAACAACAAAGCGAGCCTTTGAAATTGCCGCCTTCAAATCCGGAGATTCAAGCAATGCAGTATTGCCGTGTATGACTTTACTCTTCAAGATTTCAACGTATCGCCGCGCCCGCTCCGTATCTCGGATGTCGTGTTTAGGGTGTGGACGGAAATATAGCGGAATATCAGCGGGGAGATGCTGGCGTACTAAAGAGCATAGGTCAACCGCCGTGCCCATCTCGCACCCGTATAGCTGGGAGTCCCCGACAACTTGACCTAAAATCAATATGTAGTCGCCAGTAATGCGCTGGGGTACTAGCGGTTCGCGCCAAACATTAAGAAAACGCTGTTTACCCCCAGCCGGCGCGGGTGTTTTAAGACTTTCCATCCATGAGGCGTGATGCAAAATTCCTTTGTGGTCAATCTGATAATAGTTTGCGCGGTCAAAAAAGCCATTCTCCAAATAGAATGTAATCAAGCCTGATTCTTTAGCGCGGTCCTGAATCTGCCCAGATAATCCTTTCATTCCGTTCCAGTTCCAAACTATATCAGCGTCATCTCCAACTTGATAATCTTGTTCTATCTGGACATTATAACCGAGTGCCGCCAGCCCATCAACTATCGCGGGCTTGATTCGTCCTTGATGCGTATAGTCCGGAGCCGTATATATAACGCGGTGTTTAGCGTCTTTGTTGGCAAAAGACAAATCAGTCTTTCCGCCCATCCACAAATGGAATACAAATGGAACCTGACATTTTAATTCCGGAGTAAGATACCGGCATCTTGCAGGATCGGCTGTGCCGTTTTGAATCATACTATATAATCCCCGCGCCTTTGCCTTCGGGAGCGGGTAGAAATAAGGCCATTCCGCCTCGATGAATAAATCGCGGTATTTGTCTATGAGTTTTGTGAATAGCTGGGGACCATAGTCGCAGCGGTTCGGCTTCTCTTTCGGAATGCGGCCAATCCAATCATCAATGAGCCTCCACATATCAGGAGCTAATGATTGTGGCGGCATAGCAAGTACGCCGTTGGCATATATCAGGCTTTGATTCTTATGCCAATGCTGCTTGGTTATAAAACCTTTGCCGTCATAGAGCGCATACGCCGAAACAATGTCTCTGATAGGTCGTATCGGCCAGAAATCGCAATCAAAATACCAGCCGCCGAATTTCTTCAACGCCGAGAGCCGCAGCAAGTCCGAGCGTGAATCCATAGCGGGAATGAATTGAAACCGCTCTTTATATTCGTCGGACAGTATAGTTTCATTATGGAATTTTATTTCAAACTCCGGATTGAGTTTGCGGAATTCATCTGTAATGTGTTTAACCCACGGCGGGAATTCGCCTCCAATCCAAACGAAATTAAGAATGTTGGGGATTTTATTGTTCTCCATTTTCGGGAAATGCCTTTCTAATCCAATCGAGATTCTCCGTATCAGAAAATACAGATGTCCACGGGATGATAATTTCAGGCTCTATCTGATAACGTTTGAATTTAAAATCAATGCGATACTGGAAAGCTCCATCCAGCCGGTCGAAACCGTAATTTGGCTTTAGGTTTTCGGTATCGTGTGCCACTATGTAGCGGCATTTATCTCTTAATTTCAGTATCAGGTCTGCTCTTGGGCAGTCGTCGTTATCAATAAACGCCATTCCCCAGCGGTCGTAATCTTCTATTTTGTAATCAGTAGACTGCTTTACTACAATAAAACCATGCGTATTGGTTATTAAATCCGCAAACATATAATAATAAAGTTGGTTTGTTTCAACGGTCGTCAATTCAATCCCGCGCACAGCGGCAATGGCATGTAGTACCGGAGTAGAGTAATAGCCCGCTCCGATTTCCAGAAAGTTGCCATTAGCTTTTGACGCTACGGCGACAAGTATCGGCAAGTGAGAGGCATATAAATCAAATCCCATGTTTTACTCTCTTCGCATTGGGAGCAAGCGTCATAAACCGCTCCAAGTCCACCATATCAGACAATAGACTCGTCCACGGAATTAAATCTTCTGGATTGACTTTCAACTCTGGAAATGAAAAATCTATCCTGTCTTTAAATTCATTAATTATGATTCCATAATTATACGTCTCCATACACTGCGAATCGTGAATCATAATTATATCAGCATGACGTTTTAATTTGTTGACGCATACGCCGCGTATAGCGTCCGTGCAATCTACAAAGGCAAGCCGCCAATAAATACAAGTAAGTAAAGTGCATTCTCGCAGATTGTTTTCACAATGGAAGGTATGATATGGAGTATGATAACTATTAAATTTCTGAATCCAATAAGACGTATCATCCAAACTGACTATTTTTCTTTCTTCGCCGGAAAGAGCATGGAGCAAGGGAGTTGAATACAATCCCGCACCCAGTTCCAATATATTCCCCTTAACTGCCGAAGCAACGCCGGCAAGAATGGGAATATGAGAGGCATACGCATCCATCGGCATTATTTCAGCCTTATAAACAGTTGCCAGTTTTCCTCTGGAATCAAAACTTCATGCGGTGTAATGGCAAGGAATTCATTGATTGCACCCGCCGCCTCTCGATTCCATCCAAATTTAACGTCATCAAATCCAAGAACGCCGCCGAATTTCAAATGATTCAAAGCCCATAGAATCGCGTCCTTTGTCGGCTGATAGTGGTCAATGTCAATATATATAAAAGCGAAATGAGGATCGTAAGGCGAAAAGCAAGCAGGAATGAAGCCCTTGCATAATTCATAATATCTATGTGATATAGAAGCACTAGAAAGCAGTTTTGTAAATTCATCTATACTACAACTCATACTACCCGCCGGATATTGCTGGGCGTCATCCAATGCCCCCGGAGCGGCAAAGCCTTCAAAAGAATCATAGGCGTAAGCTATACATTCCCGCTGTTCGGCGTATCGGCAAAGGCGTCTAAACAAATTTCCAGTATAAACCCCTACCTCAGCAAGGTCGCCAGCCGTGCCCTCGATGTATCCCATCGCCTCTGCAAGTTTACTATCGCTTAAAACTCCATCTCCCATGATATGTTATCCTTTGTGATATTGATGCAAGAACCCCGGAAACTTCTCTCTTACCATTAAGCCGCGTTCTTTAAACCAATGAGAAAACAAAGTATCTTCTTTTCCCCAGCCGTCAATTTCAGGAAACCGTCCAGCGGATTCATAAGCCGCTTTTGAACAGAATACGTTTCCCGTTCCAATGCCAATTTCGGTTGACAATCCATCGGGAGTAATGCGGTCATAATATGGAAAGAACGCCTTGCCGTCTTTTATAACTTCCAATCCCCGCCTTAAAACAGCAGGAATAAGAATCATATCCGCATCCATGAAAAAAAGATTATCAGCCTTTGCAGTAATCGCCGCAGCATTTCGCGCCCCTCCACGTGTGAATTTCTTCCCGGAATTGTTACAAACGACAATTTCAAATGATTCCCCGCATTCATCATCTATCCATGCAGGGCAACCGCCGATAGTAAAATCTGCAATAACCAATTCCAAGCCTATCCCCACGGCAAGAATAGAATCCGCCAACGCAGAGTAGCCCTTCTGGAATATCTCCCAGCGGTTGAATATGCCGATGCAGATAGATAACTCCGGAATCATGGGCGGCACGTCTCCTTAAAAAATTCGTAATTAGTAAGATATGTATATCCGCTTCCTTCCATACGTTTCAAAAGAACATCCAACGTATTATACCCCGCTACCAAATATTGCCAAGAATGCCCCAGCAAGTGTATAGGCTGTTCACGTTCAAAGAATGTCTGGATTATATTCGTTGCAAAATTGATATTGAGTGTAGACGATGTCGGCTGCTCGTAAGGATCGCCAGCATCCGCCCGTATATCAAAAGTTTGTTTTACGGTTCGGGCAAATTCAAACCCCGCCGCTCTTACAGCGTCCTTATCGTGTACATACCCATAGGGATATGCAAAGCATTTCAGCGGCTTCTTAATAATTGCTTCAACTTCCTCTTTTCCGGCGGCGATTTCGGCGGGGTCTTCTTTTATCTTGCAAAACTTCCAGTGTGTTTGTGTATGGCCGCCAACTTCAAATCCATCATACAGTTTTGATATTTCCGGCCAAAACACGCCGGGATATATCGCCTCTGAAATCCAATGGGAGCAAAGATAGAAAGTTGCCGTACCTTTTACCGCCCGTATGCGTTCCATAACGCCTCTATCAGCGTTTGTACCATCGTCAAAAGATAATGTGATTATTTTATTGGACGGCATGAGTTCTCCTGTGCGCGGGCGGAGTGCGGACGGCCTTTCCGCCCTCCGGTTTATGTTACAGCTAATCTGCGGACATATCAACCGTTACAGTTGTAGCTCCATCGGCGACAGCCGTAATAACCTTACCGAGAGATGTGTTAGTTCCCACAGTTGAGGTTACTATCAAGCTGGTTGAATCCCAGTATGCAGACGCCCCGGCAATCATCGCGGAGCCGGACGTAATCGCCTTCGGGAGCACCGTGTAATCAATCAGATCGTAGGTTGCATCATAGGCCGGCTTGATTTCAACCTGATAATTCACATGGCCGTTTATATCTTCGGAACGGTCGAATTTATGAACAAGGAAATAACCACGGACGCCGCGAGCGTACACGGTTGTAATTGTATTGTCCATTATCGCCATATCGAGTTTCAGCCCGCCTAAGAATGACCGTTGCAGTTTGATAAAATTGCTATCCATGACGGTTGTGGCTGGGACATTGAAACTGTATCCCGTTGTAATCTGCGCTTGGTCATGCTTGGTATGCTTGGAGGCGCGGGAATCAAATGCTACATCCTGAATGGTTTGCGTAAGCGTTCCATTCTGGAGGATATTTACCGCTAACCACGCGGGAGAGGCGTAAGTTGCGGCAGTGTTGATATACAAGCGAGCCTTACGCCCAAGTTTAATGTCGCTAACAGTGGCAACCATTTTAGTATCCCTTCATTTCAAATCTGTGGAACTTAAATTACACGCCCACCAGCCCTCTGGTATCGTAACTACACCGGCGGTTAGTTTGCCCCTTACTGGAATCCACACCCTACATGCCGGTATGGATTGCCGCAATTTTACCGGCGTTCCGGCTTCGACATAAACGGTATTAGTAAAACAGCCGCCCGCCAGCATCATAATTAATAGAGAGGATGCAGAAACTTTAAGAGCGGCTCGTATCTTATTTTCCATTGCGGTTTTCACCTGCAAATCGGGCTTTGCTTCTTCTGTCGTATCCGGCGAATTATCTTTGACTGACTGGATAGCCGCTGGAAGCAAGGCTTTCAAAAGCTGAATGAAAAAGTCAATCAATAGACTCATGCCACTTTCGCCTTATCATCCAAATTGCCGTTTGATTCCAGTTGCGCGTGGACGATATTGATTCCCTGTTTTAGTTCGTTTGTTTCCGTCACAGTGGGCGCAACCCCAGCGTTAGTCTTGGCATAAACATCAAGGATGTATTTCAGCGCGGCGTCAGCCTTCGCCAGAGACTTATTCGGAGTATTGTCAGGGATAGTCTTTTCCGCCCATTGGATGGCGGCTATAACCGTGCCTTCGTACTGTTTCCACAGTGGCTTCTTGCTATATATCTTATTGAGGATATACAACACGGCGGATGCCGCCAAAGTTATGCCAATCGGCGAATTAAGGATCGTCCAGACATAATGTAGAATTGTTTGCAGCATGTTTTCAGTTCTCCTTTTACCGCCTCAAATAGTGGCTTAGGAGTCCGGCGGTCAGGACTCCGAGAAAATAGCCCACCATTAGAAAAACAACGCGCTCCCAAAATTTTAATTCGTCGTTCATTTTAACAAAACCCCAATAAGCGCGATAATAATTCCCGCAATGACCGCGCCCACAACGCTAAAAATCCATGACTTTGAATCTTTATGTATTGCAACATGCGCCTCAAGATTTTTTTTTGTACTTTCGCAGGCGGTCTTAACATCCCGCAATGTATCATGGATTCCGTCCTTGCCCCAAACGGCTTCCTTAAGTTCCATGATTGGACAGTCTGCAAAACGTTCCTTGCGCCAGCAGTTCAGGGCTTCCGTGACTGCCAACTTTACATGCATTGTAAGTTCGTCGGCGTCAATGCGAAGTTGTCGTCTTGTTTCGTCACTCATGGCAACTCTAATTTATCTGGGTTGACTTTTGGTTGCGGTCCACCCATCAAGGTTATCTGATGCGCTATGCCTTTTTCGTCGTTTACCGCCGTTGTTATTGCGCCCACCATTCCGGGGATAAAGCCTTTTTCATCGGCTTCGAGTTCTTGATAATCCGAGTTGAGAGCTAACCAATGTTCATCCTCGATGCCAATGGCAACAATCACGTCTCCCATTTGACAGGCGCAACCGTATAACGGGCTATCGCTAAAAGGAATCTTGGCGTCCTCGTCCGAAAGATTGAGATAATTAACTTCAACCTGTTCTTGTGCCGTACCGTCTTGATAGATTCGCACCGTCTTATATAATTCGACAGGCTGTATCTTCCCGCCCTTGACGGGAATGGCGGGCAGCGGTTTGGCGAAGGCGGCAACAAAACTCATTGGCTAATCCTCAAAAGATTTGCCGCGAGACTCTGTAATTCCGCCAGCGTCGGTATATTTGGCATTTCCAAGACTAACGCATTTTTCACCCCCGCGTTGACCTGTTGGCTAAATGTACCGTTGTTATTTCGTGAACCGATGGAAAGGTTATTAATATTTGCGTTTGCCTGTGCATTGCCCGTATCGTCTCCGGCGTTCCAGAAGGTTGTACCGTCATACGCAACTAAACGAGAGCCGGAATAGATGTAAGCTATCGGTTTATTCGCGGCGGCGGCAGTTCTCCACGCGGAGGCGTTGATTGTTGCCGACGCGCCAATGTTGTTATCACCAGATACTGAATTGTTGGCTTGGTCAAAAATGATTCGGCGATACGTGGTTAAATCATGCGCAAGGTCATGGCAAGAAATCACTCGCGGCAATGCGTTTGCAGCTTCGGATGTTGGAGCATGATTTGCTTTTACTACCGCGCCAAGAATTAAATGCTTTCCAGCAGTTGTAATAATTGTGCGAGACAGATTCGTCGCCGCCCCCGCATACGTCGCGTTGGTTTCGGAGACGGGATAGATTATCGGCACTTGGAAGGGGGATTTGACCACGGTGAAGGCGGCAAAGTCACAGGAACCAGCAGCAGTAGAATTATAATTCCATGCGGAATCCGTAAATAATACAAAGGGTTTATCTATTGTTTCCGTTGTGGGTACAGTAAATGTGTATTCAACAAGATAACTTCCATCACTATTTAATTTTATGCTTCCCGCAAAAGTATTGGGATGCGCGCCCGTAGATGATGGAGTAACCGTTCCAAGTGTTAAATCTATTTCCAGTTTAAATTGTTCTGCAGTCGTATATCCATAAGACTGTATCATAATATAACGTTGATTTAAATCTTTTAGAATTAACTTGCCTGTATAAATATCTCCCGCAGTAGCGGCACCAAAACCAATATATGATATCCAATGATTACTGTTTGCACCATTTGCTGTCCATCGTATAAGATTTTTC
>Ga0209777_10001632_pt1 | contig 31693 bp, 27 predicted proteins | sample FrelakmetHBP12HB_FD_187147 | JGI IMG/M metagenome (GOLD analysis project Ga0209777, IMG submission 187147) | Freshwater lake sediment microbial communities from the University of Notre Dame, USA, for methane emissions studies -HBP12 HB (SPAdes)... | ecosystem: Environmental > Aquatic >... | reverse complement strand
ATTCGCGTCATCCAGCGCAGGGCCTATGGTATCAAAGATCAAAAGTATCTAATGCTCAAGGTCATTACTTCTTTCATTGATGACCATTGAAATGATTCATTTTCTGGTACAAAAAACCGAAAGACCCATTTTTTATTAAAGTTACTCAGAAAAAAACCGATTAATAAATTAAAATCAAAAACTCATGACAGTTTTAAATTTTTACCCTCCTGCAATAAGGAGGCATACAACCGAAACCCAATATACAGGAAAGGGAAAAATAATGGCAACAGCAAAAAAAGCTCCTGCAAAAAAGGCAGCAACAAAGAAAGCAGCCCCCAAGAAAGCGGCTAAGAAGAAGTAGTTGTCCCGGATTCCCCCAAAAAGGCAGAGCATTCGCAGCTCTGCCTTTTTTATTTTGTGGTTGGCCCGCTTCGCCGGGAGCAACAGGGGGCCGTTGCTCCCTTTTCCCTTTACATGCCTTTCACTATGCAGGCTGGGCAACGCGCTAGCTCAGGGGCGCGCCTCTTGCAACGAGTCCCCTGGAACGGCCTGCTGGGCGTCTTTAATGACGACCGTACCTGCGATGAAATCGTGAATGGCCCGACGCTTCTTGTTCGTGAGCATTACGACGAATTCACTCCAGATCCAAATGTTCAATGCGAATTGTGTTGGCCCATACCAACTTGGAACTGCGGAATTGATCAGTTGCGCACGCTCCATGAAAGACGGTGCGGCAAAGTATTGAGCATCGGTGAGGTGTAATACAGCAATCATGAGAGCGACAGAAGACCCAATGGTCATGAGACATTCAGGGATGTAGCGCAGCAGGGCTTCTCGGTACGTCACGGGCGCCCCGTTCACCTTGACGATACATACCTTCATCAATCGTTTTCCGGGCGTGCCACCGAACCTCTGTACCAGATAAACGCTGTAGAAGAACCCAAACACTGTGCCGGGAATGAAGTAGTAGAAGTTAAAAAGCCTGAAATGTTCGCTACCCCACCAAACGGCCATAAATAGAGGGCTCATGATCAGGAAGTCGAGCCATAGAGCTGCAAAGCGACGCCAAACCCCAGCGTATGTCATATCGTTTCTCCATTTTATTTCTGTGGACCCAACGAAAAGCTGAGCCGGAGCAGCCTCACGGACCGCGATCGGCTCCAGCGACTGGTTAGCCCTTTGCCAAGAACCCTTCATGAAACACAACGATGCCTTTTGGAACCTTTTCGGTAAAAGGCAAGGCAAAGAAAACTTCTTGAGGAACTCCCTCGTGAACGAGTTCCGGCAAATTCAGGAAACCAAACCGCTTATAATAGTCCGGATGACCCACAAGAACGCAACCTTGGCCACCCAACTTTTTAAGTAAAGACAACCCTTCACCGATAAGAGATTTTCCAATTTCTTTTTTTTGATACTCCGGTAATACAGAAACCGGGCCGAGGCCGTACCAGCCTATTGCACCGTCAGATATTGTTACTGGCGAAAAAGCAATATGGCCTACCACCTGTCCATCAATCTCCGCGACCAGCGAAATAGTCAGCGCATTGGCCTCACGTAATGCATTTACTATGTATTGTTCTGTATGATTACTGATTACAAGATTCTTGAAGGCGGCAATGGTTACTTTCGATATTGCTTCAATATCTGAGCTTGTTTCATTTCTTATGATCATTTTAAACTCCGCATTCTCACGAGTTATTTATTTGATGGCTAACGCTACGGCTAACCTGGCGCGCCAATGACATTTTTCGCGCAGTGCCGCCGAGCTGCTCGCGCTCAGGTTGAGCCGGTTGTTATATTTCTATGTGATTAATTTCCTTCAAAAAAATCGCTGTCTAATTCTTTTACTTCGTACACATTGCGCACTTGAACTCCAACACTATATTGGTACATAAGATCAACCAGTTTTTTCCCATTGATAAGAATAATTGAATGATGTGCATCATTGGCTTTTTTAACTGCTGAATCATCAAAATCGGATGTTGTTACAAAAACACCCTTGTTAGTATCCCCACTCATTGCGCCTATAAAATTACGAATATCTTTTTCTCGAACTTTATTTTCATTGAAACGTTTTGCCTGTATATATATTTTCTCAAGTCCTAATTTGTCTTCATTAATAATTCCGTCGATTCCTCCATCTTTTGATTTTGATGTTTCAACAAAATCACCATAGCCCATTTTATTAAGCAACATTAGAATTACTTTTTCAAAGTAATAAGGATCAATATCTTTTAATTTTTCCAGTAATTCGTTTTTGATTTGTGATTCAATAGTTGAAAATCCGAAGTCGATTAAATCCTGTGGAGAAGAGTTTTTGATTTCCTTGTCGTCAATATCTTTAGTACTCTCCTCGGAATAAAAATTTAAAAAATCTGATTCAACATCTTCCAATTGTAATTTCTTTTTACCACCATCTTTCCCTTTTTGAGTAATTTGAACCATTCCGCGTTCTGGGTAATGAACAAATCCACCTTTCTTTAAATAAGATTTCCCCCAAGCTATCCTGTTTCGAATTAAAAGATCACCACTTTTTGTTTTCTTTTCGAGAAGCTCTTTGGGAAGATTTGAATAATATTTATCCTCAACTCGTTTGAGTAATTCTCTATGATGGAGAATATCTCCACCACTCAACACTTCAAGAATAGGGACAAAAGTTTCATTGAACTTTGGTAATTCCATTGCAGTCCTCACTTTATTCTAAAAATATAACGTCCGCCGGATGAGCCGCGAGACTCGCAGGCGCAGGGCGAAAATGGTTTTTAATTTCCGCCTTGCGCCGAGAATCGCAGTCGGCTCTATTGGCCTGATAAGTGGAGCGCGCAGCGCGTAACGTTCAGGCCAATAGCGAAGCATCCGGCGGACGATAAGATGGAGCGCGGAGCGGTCCATCTTATCAGTGCAATAAGTGGAAACTTGTCCGTCATATCACCCCCTATAGGTGGACGGATTTTTCACTTATTTTGATATTCGATATTACGTGGGGAAACATGGAAAGTCTGCAGCAAGCACAACAAATTTATTCCCCCGCTCTTGAAAGAAATGCCGTATTGATAATCAGTAATTAAATATCAAATTTTTGTCAAATGCAAAAACCAGACAATAAAGGCGGATAAACAGAAACAACACACCCTGCGCCCTAATGAACTTTAACCCAAAGCCAGTTTGTATCTGACTGTAGCCATAGTTCTTTCGCTGTATCGACAATCAATGCTCTTTTCATTATACAAGGGTGGGCACAGCCCACTCTACATTTAGCAAGATTACGACTTCACCATCTCTCCCGCAAGTTTTTTCACCGCTGAAAAATCGGTCTTGCCGGTGCCGAGTTTGGGGATAGCGTCAACGGACAAAAACTCCGCCGGGATCATGAGGGGGTTAATGTCGGACTCGATAAGCTTTTGACGAATGCCCGCTGTGTCCTGCGCGCCTGCGGCAAGAAGCACTATTTTTTCGCCCTTCTTTTCATCGGGCAGGGCTACGGCGGCAACCTCCACCGTTTCATCGACAATAGCTTTTATGGCTGCCTCTTCCACAGCGCCGAGGCTTATCATCTCGCCGCCGATTTTGGCAAAGCGCGAGTAGCGGTCGATAATAGTGAGAAAGCCGTCTTCATCAAGTTTTCCTTTATCGCCTGATTTGTACCACCGGATGCCGTCCTGCTCGACGATGACGCTTGCGGTGCGCTCATCATCATTTAAATATCCCTTCATGATCTGCGTGCCGCCGATGAAAATAAGGCCAGCTTCACCCGGCGGCAGTTCCTGAAGCGTTACGGGGTCGACAATTTTAAACGTGCTACCCGGCAGGGGCAGGCCCACGGTACCCTCCTTGGTGCCCTGCTGCACGACCCAGTAGTCGGGCACAAGCACGTCGGGGATGTTCACGCCTGCCACGGGCGTGGTCTCGGTGGTGCCGTAGCCCTCATGCACATCAAGGCCGAACTTTGCCTTGAATGCCGAGCGTACATCGGGCGCCAGCTTCTCAGCGCCAGCCACAACCAAGCGCACGCTCTTGAACATGAGCGGCAGCAGCTTCTTGTCGCGCGTGTACAGGCGCAGGAAAGTTGACGTTGCGCAAAGGATCGTGGCCTTGTGCGCTGCGGCAAGCTTGCCGATGGCAGCCGCGTTTGTGGGATCGGATTGGCACAGGCAGGGTAACCCTTCTGTCATGGGCATGAGCGAGGTGACGGTGAGGCCGAAGGCATGAAACAGGGGCAGGCTGTTCATGACCACGTCGTCTGCCTGCGGGTTTAAAACCGATGATATCTGTTTAATGTTGCCGATGATGTTGCGGTGCGTAAGCATCACGCCCTTGGGCGAGCCCTCGCTGCCGCTGCTGAAGAGTATGGCGGCCACGGCATCAAGAGAAGTCTTTTTGCAGTACAGCAGGCGCAGCAGCCATGCGGGCAAAACGGTTGCGGCAAGATACATGCGCGCTTGGCCTGCTTTGGGCATCTCCTGCCTGATATCTTCTAGATTATACACCTTGGCGTTTTCAAAGGCTGCTGCAGGGTCAAGCCCCTTTGCCTGCAGCTTGGTTAGAAAACGCTTCGAGGTGAATATTGTTTTAATCCCAGCCTTTGCCACAGCCTGCTGCAGGGCCTCGCACGAGGCCGTGTAGTTTAAGTTTACCACGGTCTTGCCGCGCATAAGGCAGGCGAGGTTTACAATAATGCCGCCGGCGCTGGTGGGAACCAGCAGGCCCACATTCTGCTCACCCGCGCAGCGCTTCTCGACCTCGCGGGAAAAAATCAGTGCGCCCGTGAGCACGCGGGAGTGCGTTAGCTCGGTGCCGTCAAAGTCGATAATGCTGGCATGGCTGCCAAGGCGCTTGGCCGTGGCAAGCCACTGCAGGTGCACGGGCTTGAGCGTATCGGAATACTGCTGCCAGGCATAAATGGAGAGCTTGAACACTTCATGCTTCACCTCGGGCGCTGTGGCGGTTGCAGGCATGGCAGCGCCGAAGCAGACCGTGACGCTGCGGGTGCGTTTGGGACGCGAGAGCCTGCGGTAGTTTTCCGAGGCGTGGGAGTAGAGGCTGCCCCACAGGCCGCGAATATAGAAAGGCACGATAACTGCCTGCGTGTTTTTGGCAGACAGCTCAAAGCCGCGGTTGAAAATACCCATATGGCCGTTACGGCTGATGGACCCTTCGGGGAAGAGGGCAACGGCCTCGCCCTGAAGCAGCAGTTCTTCTATGGTTTTAATGGCCTCTCTGCTTGCGCTTGCAGATATGGGCACGACACCGAAGAAATCAAGAAACCACTTAAGATACCATTTCTCATAAATAGCCCGCTCCATAACAAACCGAACTCTGCGCGGTGAGGCGATCTGCAGCATTGCCCAGTCGAGCCAGCTTGTATGGTTCCCGAGAAGCAGTGCTCCGCCCGTGGCCGGAATATGGTCGATCCCCAGCACCTGCAGGCGATAGTGCCTGCTGGCGACAGCTGAGATGAGATAGCGGATGAATGACTGGGGCAGTTTGTAGAGAGTGTAGATGGTGCCGCCCAGCACGACGGCGCTCATGAGATAGATCATGGGTGATGCGCCGATGCTCCCCATGCCGAAAAGTATGGTGAGGGCAAGAAAGCCTATCATGGCGCAGTTCTGCATGAAGTTGTTGGCCGCAAGCACCCGGCCCATATCGTCTTCGCGGGCATGGAACTGGATGAGGGCGTTCAAGGGCACGATGAACATGCCGCCGGCCACGCCGTAGAGAAAGAAAAGTGTGCCCAGCGTCCACGGGTTTGCAAGCGAGGGCAGCATAAAGAGGCAGACGGTCATGCCCACGGCGCCAGCGGGAATGAGGCCGGTTTCAATAAAATTTTTCGAGACCCTGCCTGCGCCGAGGGACCCGATGATGATGCCTGCCCCGCCCACGGCAAGAAGGCCCTGGGCGATGACGGTATTGGTCACGCCTGCCGCCTCCTTGAGATAGGCCCCGAATACGGCAAGCACCACCTGGTTGACAGCCCAGAAGATTGCTAAGCCGATAATGCTCAGCCAGATGGCCTCGCTGTTTTTCACAACCCGCAGGTTTTCGCGCAGGTAGACCCCGGTCCTGTATTTCTTTACATCAAACAGAAGGGCTGTATCGGTATCGCGCGTCTTGGGCAGCCGGTAGGCCAGCACGGTTTCGACAACGGAGCAGCCCACGAGCAAAAAGCCGATGGGAGCAATGGCGGTGATCATTTTTTCAAGGGTTGAGATGTCGGGCCCGAGCAGTGATTCGAAAAGTATGGAGAAAACAAACACCCCGAGCAGTATGGCCACAATGGTTACGGCCTGCACCATGGCGTTTGCCGCCGAGAGATTATCAACACCTGCCAGCTCTTTTATGTAGCCGTACTTGGCAGGCGAATAGAGCGCTGCCTGCACGCCCAGGGCGAAGGTGAGGCAAAATGCCACGCCGAACCAGCCGCAGTAGTAACTCATGGTGATAAGGGCGGTAATAGCTATTGCTGCCACGGCGCTAATTCGCATTACTTTGTTTTTCGGGAACTTGTCGGAGAGAAACCCTGCGGGCGTGAAGAGCATGACATAGGGCAGCAGAATAAGGGCATTCACCAGCGCCGTGAGCACGATTTGCGTCGCGCCGTCATAATGCTTGAAAACCATGTTCTGAATGATGATCTTGTGCCCGAGATCGGTGAAAGCATTAAGGAAAATCATGATGGTGTAGGCGGTGAAGCCCTTGACTTTGAAAACATCCAGCATTCCGGTTCCCCCTTCGGCAGGTTTTTTAGTTTTATCTGAGGAAGTTCAGCTCATGATCATGGGGAGTTGGCAGCATCAAGAAACCCATCTCGTAAAAATGGTTGTCTAGAGCATTATCAAAATAGTACGGCCACTGACTGTGTTGTGCGATGGACGTATAACCGGGTCATTCCGGCTTGTCCGGAATCCTTACGCTGCAGGGGGAAAGATTCCGGACAAGCCGGAATGACAGGAATGGTGTTGTTTACAAGAAATAGTAGCTCATCCTGCAACATCAAATTTAAAGGCCTACTAGCGTGTATCTCTGGAGTTGTCCGGCATATCGGCATCAGGCCGCATGCAGCACGTCATCCTTCCAGCTGCGGCTTTTCGGTCTTTGCCAGCCAGTCTGCCGGGCTTTCATAAAAAAGTATCGTTTCCTTTAATGACAGAAGATGTTCCCATTCCATCGAGGCAAGAAGTTCAAAAAAATCCTTTTCAGCCCCGGTTTCAGCCTCATTGCTGAGCGCAGTGTAGAAACTGCGCCCCTTTTCCTCGAACTGTATCGCAATGTTGAGCGCATCGATATCATCGCGGCTGGCCTGAAGCGTTTCCTCTGCCCCCGCCGCAACCATCCGAAGCGTTTCAAGAATATTTGACGAGCCGACACTGTTTGAAACCGTATCGGGCCATGTGCCCTTCAGGGAAAGCTCATGATGAATATTCTGCAGACGCCGGTAATGCTCATCTTCATCGGCCGCAATCTGCACAAACATGGCTTTGCCGACAGGGTTATCTGTTTTCCTGCTTTGAGTCAGGTAGAAGTCCCGCTCGTGCAGTTCATTCTCAAGGGCCACGGTAATTGCTTTGATTTTATTTTCCATACGATACCCTCTTTTCCGTACATGCTCTGCTTGTTTAGAAACCCGGCATGATCATGTTTCCTGAGGGATATATGCACCATGCGCAAGACGTCTGTGGCTCAATCTAAACGGGCGACTTACAGCAGCCACTATTTTCAGCGCAGCTGCCGGGAACGTCTTTTGTGCTTTCTCTGGCTGACCGTCTCAAACCGGAGGGGCTGCAAAAACGCGGTTTTTACCTCCAGCTTTTGCCTGGTACATGGCCTCGTCGGCCTGTTTGATGATGCGCTGTATGTGGCTCATGTATGATTCACTGGTATCTATGTTTTTTTCGATAGCAGCCACACCGAAGCTGGCCGTCACGCTGATCGCGCGGCCCTGATACTGCAGCGGATGTGATTCAATAGCATAGCGTATGCGTTCAGCAACAAGGATGGCTTTCTGCAGGCCGGTTTCGGGCAGCAGACAGATAAACTCTTCGCCGCCGTAACGGGCAAGAACATCGATTTTTCTCACTTCTTTTCCTGACAGTGCCGCTATATGCTTCAGCGCCATATCACCGGCAATATGACCGAAGGAGTCATTTACGTTTTTGAAGTCATCAAGATCATAGATTATGATGGCCACCTGCCGCAGGTGGCGGGACGACCGGTCAAACTCCGTCAGTGCCAGCTCATAAAAATACCGGCGGTTGAACAGCTCCGTCAGAGGATCGGTTATTGAAAGCAGTTTATAGTTTTCTTCGCTTTTCCGCAGGGCTGCTTCAATTTTTTTGCGTTCTTCTATTTCGTGCAGCAGCTCCTGATTGGCCCGGTTGAGCTCCTGAACCGAAGCCTCGAGCCGGACAACCATGGCATTGAACGCATCAGAAAATTCACCCAAGAAATCGACGCGATGGGAAAAATCGCCCTGTGCAATCATCTTCGTCTGCCAGGTGAGATGTCTCAGGCCTGCCTGAAGCGTTTTCAGCGCGCCGGCCAGGTACCCTTTGGTGCTGGGCGAGCGGGAAAAATCCCCCTGTGCAATTGCCAGGATAAACTCTCTGAGCTCAACGATATCGTTGTAGAACTGCCTGAGCGCGGGGTCGCTGTTGAGCGGCTCGGGAAGCGTTGGGGGCAGCGTCCTGGCATAAATGCTGTCCCTCAGCAGGTTGATTATTATCTCATTATCTTCGCTCTGCATAACTGTCATTCCCTGACAGCATCAGCTTTAAAACGGCATGTTCTATCGCCGGTGCACCAGCAGTCTATTTCCTTCACTTTGAATTTTTGCCCGCTGAAACTTTCAAGAAGTGCGGCAATAAATCCCTCATCATAGACGCATATTTCATAATCCTTTTCAGGCAGTCCGGAGCAGTCAAGATCTTCGGAAACGGTCAATACGAATTTGCCTTCCGCCAGGTCTGCTTTTTCAATACGTAAAATGCCGATCTGCATCTCCTTTAATACTTTCTGGAGCTTTTTTGCAAAATCCCCGAAGTCTGCAATATCTCCCAGCATATGCGCATAAAATTCTTTCCCCGCAAGATATCCTGCTTCGCGAAACAGCTCATCGGCTTTTGCAGCGCCGAACTGTTTTTCAAGAACATCGCGCAGGGTGAACTGCATGAGACGGTATACTTCAAGCCGCGTTGTCGGCCCGAGATTTGGCCTCCCAAGCTCTATATCTCCCAGAAGATCCCATGAAAAGTGGTATTTCAGGTCTGTCATAACTGCCACTGCTGCGTGATTCTATGATCGCTTTTCTTTATTATTATCGCTTCACAGCATGATTGCAAGAAAAGAACACGCCTATTATGGGGGTTTTAATGCGCATGCTGCATGCATAAAGGCTAAAATCCGGCGCATTGCAAACCGCTATGCCTATTCCGAGATGGGGGAGATGCCGTGCCCTGTTCATGGTTCCACGACGGAAAAAGGCTCAACTGCTGCCGGCCTATGAAGAAACAGAAAAAATGCGGCTACAAATCATAAAGCGTCTCATCCCGCAGGGGCGCGCTTTTTTTGCCGCGGTTCCTTGTCTGTCCGGGCTGAAACGGGTCCTCGCTTTCAAGAACATCGCCCATCTCCGCCTCGATTGCATCTGGGTCCTCTCCCGACTCGAGCCTGTTTAAAGCCTCCTGCATGCCGTCGCCCAGCTTCACGCCGGTCATGTCCGAGAACATGCGCATCAGGCGCGCGGCCTGCCGCGGGTCATTTTCATTAAGCTTTTCCGCCTCGGAAGAAAGCCTGGTCATGGCTGATTCAAGCCTGCTTTCATCGATAGGGAAATCCTCGGACCCGGATTCCTGACGCGATCGGTCAATGCAGGCAAACAGCGATACCTGGCGCTTGAGCAGGCGTGTGCATTTTGGGCAGTCGGGGATTTTAGACGTGTTGACGGATTTTGAAAAAAAGCTGAAAATCGTATTGCAGGGCGTGCAGTAAAATTCGTAAATGGGCATGGCGCTGAAATAATGTCTGTTAACAGTAGTTCTGCTTGCGCAGTTTGCCGCGCAGCCTGCCCACCGCCTTGGTATGAATCTGCGATACCCGTGATTCCGTTAGCTTGAGCTTTCTGCCGATCTCTTTCATGGTCAGTTCATTAAAATAGTAAAGCGAAATGACGGTGCGCTCCTTTTCAGGCAGGCGCTCGATATTGCTGGAAATCATACCGCTCAGCTCTTCATTGTCTAGCCTGTCTGACGGCTTGAGATGGTTTTCGTCAACGATACGGTCAAGCAGCGAGTGCCCAGAGTGGGCATTATGCGAGTCCTGCTCGAGGCTTACTATGGATATATTTGAAATACGGCTGATAATTTTATAAAATCGTTCAACGCCAACATCCATGGATTTGGCGACTTCCTCATCGGTAGCAGGCCGGCCCAGTTTCTTTTCAAGATCGGAGCACGTGGTTTCAAGCATGCTTGCAACCTTGCGAACCGAGCGGGGCACCCAGTCCATGGCGCGCAGGCTGTCAAGCATGGCGCCCTTGATGCGATATTCGGCATAGGTTTCAAATTTGACGCCCTTGGCCGCATCGAACTTATCGATGGCATCGATAAGACCCAGCACGCCGGAATTGATCATATCGTGAATGTCAATATGCATTGGAAGTCGGGATGCGACGCGGCCCGCGATATACTTGATAAGCGGTGCGTACTTAAGAATTACAGTTTCCTTTTCGCTGCGATGAGACCGCCCACCGGATGAGGCTGAGACATGTTCGGCGGCTTTTACTGCTAAACCATTTTTCGGCATAACAGAACTCCCCCATTTTTTCGATTAAACTGAAATATACCCTTTATTTTTTTAAGCTATTTATTCAGTGCAATAGCTTTCACCTTCCGTTGTATTAAATTATAGTTGTTGAAAAGAAAAATTCAAGTAAAAAAGATGGGTTAATGCATTTTTCTTACAACCAGCTTCAACAAAAGCCCATTAACAGTCTCAATTATCGAATCATTCCAAATCTATATACAGTATTGGTTGATTTTTAGCTTTTTTCTTGCAGATACTTGCCAAAAAATCTTATCAAATAAAAAAAGAAGCTTTTTCAGCATCTTACAATTAACGCTGCAAAAACAAAAAAAGTCCGAAGCATATCAACCCATGCTTCGGACTTTGAACTAACCACAATATATTGTGTTGCGGTGCTGTCGATTACTTGTTTACTTAAGACCGGACATCTTATCGTCCTTCCAGCCCTGCTTAATGTCGGCTGCATAAAAAAGTTTGAGAATCATGTTGCTCATCTTCCACTTGCCATTTTCCTTGCGATATTTGTCGAACTCCTGACCGGCCAGAAAAATGTCCTTGCCGTTTGCCATGGTGCTGGTCTGCCAAAGATAAAAAACGCCTTCGGCCTCGGTCTGGCTCAGTATTTTGATACGGGGCTGCAGGAACCAGTGCACGCCGAACTTCAGGGTGTCTTTGGCGCCGTCAAAAAACTTGCATACTTCATCAATGCCCACATACTTGCCGAAACCTTCCTTCTCGCCATCCCACACTGCATCTTTGGTGAAAAGGTCTTTCATACGCTTGGGGTTATACATGTCGTCACAGGCATCGGCATATTCAGCCTTGAGCTGCTTGATGGCTTCAATGTCTTCAAGTATCTGTACGCGTCTTTCAAGATCTGCCATATTTGGTTCTCCTTTTGTTTAGAGGTTTATAATATGCTGTAGACTAGAGCAGTCATTTTATGAATATACAAAGTATAACTTTACGTATACAATAGGTAATTGTCAATATAAAAAATTCATGAAAAAAAAACATTGTTTTTCATATAGTTACATTGTCGGAGGGTTTGTGTCTGCAATGAATATGATTTTTGAAAAAAGAATACAAAAGCTGCAAAAGCTTGCCGGCAGCGCTGTGCAGGGCGTGCTGATTACGCAACCTGAGAATGTGCACTATCTGTGCGGTTTTACCGGTACGGAAGGCTCGCTGCTGATTGCTGGCGAGAGCTATTTTTTTCTCACTGACGGGCGCTACACCACACAGGCCCATGAGCAGGTCCGGGCAGGCACTGTTCTAACATTTAAAGATAAAACTAAAGAGCTTGCACGCCTTGTCAAAAAATGCGGCCTGGGCACACTCGGCTTTGAATCGCAGCATATGACAGTTGCGCAGCTCCGGGATATTGAACGGGCGCTTGCCGGGGTCAGGCTGGTTGCCCGTCCCGACGCCTTTGATGCCTTGCGCATGGTCAAGGATGCTGCCGAGATAAAGCTTTTATCGCGTGCTGCGGAGATTGCCGCTGCCAGCCTTGCAGAGACCCTGCCCTGCATCAGGATCGGCATGAGCGAGATTGATGTTGCCGCAGAACTTGAATACCGCATGCGCAATAAAGGCGGCTCTGGTGCTGCGTTTCCAACGATCGTGGCATCGGGGCCGCGCTCTGCCATGCCTCACGGCATGGCTTCGGCAAAACCGCTGGCCCGCGGCGAATTATTGATTATCGATTACGGCGTCGTCTATGAGGGGTACTGCTCGGATGAGACCTGCACTTTTGTGCTTGGCGAGCCGACCAAAAAACAGCAGCGTATCTACGACACGGTGCAAAAAGCCCATGACCGGGCGCTGGCGGCGCTTGCGCCGGGGAAACCCCTCAAAGAGGTTGATGCAGCGGCGCGCGGCTATATTGCGGCCCGTGGCCTGGGCAGGCGCTTCAGCCATGGCACGGGCCACGGGCTCGGCCTGTGCGTGCATGAGCAGCCGATCGTGTCAACGCGTTCGAAAAGCATTGCGCAGAAAGGCATGGTCGTAACGATAGAGCCGGGAGTCTATCTGCCTGGCTGGGGAGGAGTGCGCATCGAGGATACGGCCGTGGTGACGGCAAGGGGCTGTAGGCTACTTACCCGCACGGATAAATCATTGCAGATCATCGGCAGCTGAGAGGCTGCGCAGTATCTGCTCCGCCTCTCAGCTCTCACTCAGGAACATATATCCGCCTTCAGGTGCTGACCTGCTGGCATCTAAGACCCGCATGAACCGGCTTCTGCTGTCGTAAGGTATGCCGTTCGCGCTCAGCCGCTTTATTCCATTGTAATGACGCTTGCATCTTTTTTGCCCGTCTTGCGGCGCACTTCTTCAGCCATCTGCCGGGCCTCTGTGCGGCTCGCCCAGGAGCCGATAAGCACGCGGTGCCATTGGCCTTTTCCCTTGAGCTCGACCGTTACGGTACGGGCATCAAAGCCGAGTTTGCGAAACCTGGTCGCTTCAGCATCGGCATTGCCCTGACTGCGGAATGATCCCGTAAGCACGGTAAAGACGGGCTGGCCGGCACCAACAGCTGCCGGCTTTTCAGCAGGAGCAGTCTGAGGCGCCGCCGGTTTTTTTGTCTGCTCGACTCCGGCTGCTTTGCCTGCTTCCCGAGAAGCATCTTGCGCCATGACAGGCGCAGGCGCCTCTGCGCCATGTTGTGCAGAAGGAAGCTCCTCGGTTTTTTCCATAGCCACGGCAGGCTGCTTCTTGTCCTTGTGCAGGACCTTGTCAGGCGTTCGGGAAGCCGCAGCCGGCTCAGCAGGTTTTGCTTCTGTCGCTTGCGGCTCAGCAATAACGGGCTCCTCTATCTTTTTTTCCGCTATCTGTGCGGGTTTTGCCGGTTCGGGCTTTTTGTCTGCATGTATGGCATTATCGGCGGCGCCCGGCTGCCCCGACTCCGCTGGCACCGGCTCCTTTTTCAGCACCTGGTCAAGCACGGCATCCTGCTTTTTGGGCTGAACGACTTTAACCGGCGTGGCAGGCTCGGGCGGCGTCGGCTCTGCCATCATAAAATAATAATACCCTCCCGCTCCAAGCACACAGACAAGCAGTAAAATCAGCAGCACTGTGGTTCTTGATTTTGACCCGGCTTTTTTCACTGTAAAATGCTCATCTACCATGGGGTCATACTCCTCAAGAACCTGGTCAAGCATATCTGTTGATGTGTCATCGATTAAAGCCGGTTGTCGTGCAGTCTGTGCATGAGCGGCCGCCCCTGAAGCATGCATTTCCCTTCCTGTGCCGCGGGGGTACATCTCCTGGGATGTTTGGCGCTCAATATCCATACCTCCGCTATCCTCATCGTCAAGAACAAATGCGCCTGCATCATCCGGCATGGCATCGAAATCAATGCCTGCAGCATTGCCGGCCATGGTTTCTGCTGCGGATGATTCTCTAAGCTGATTGCCGCAGAGAGGACATCGTGTTTCTCCCTGATCTTTGATTTCGAGCTGACAGTTTTCACAGTACATGAGGTGCTCCCCCTTCGGGTTTTTAAATTATATTTATAACATAGTATATATCGACAGATATGCCTGTTTATTAAGCACTATTATTTACCAAAACCATAAGGAAATCTATTAAATTCTTTTTCATAAAACATTCACTACGGCCCTAATCTTGAAGCACACATGCCGACGGGCAGATGTCGCGCAGCACGCATGCCTGGCATCGTGGCTTGCGCGCCATGCACACCGCGCGGCCATGATCAACCAGCAGATAATTAAAATCAATCCAGTCCTGGCGCGGCAGCAGGGCCATAAGATCCTGCTCGATTTTATCCGTGTTGCTCTGAGAGCTCAGGCCGAGCCGGCCGGCCAGACGTTTGACATGCACGTCGACTGCTATGCCCTCGGCTTTATTAAAAGCGCTTGAGAGGACGATATTTGCTGTTTTACGCGCCACGCCGGGAAGGCTGACAAGCTCTTCCATGGTATCAGGCGCCGCGCCGCCATAGCGGCTGCACAGGCGCTGCGCAGCTGTGATGATGTTTTTTGCTTTCATGCGGAAAAAGCCGGTCTGCCGCACCTCCTGCTCCAGCTCTTCCTGCCGGGCAGAGGCGAAATCCTGCGCGCTGCGGTATTTTTTAAAAAGGGACTTGGTTACTTCATTGACTTTCCTGTCGGTGCACTGCGCCGACAGCATGGTTGCCACAAGCAGCTCAAGAGGCGTTGAATAGTCAAGGGATGATGTGCTGGCGGGATAGTTTGAACGCAAAAGCTCAACGATCTTTGCGGCGCGGCCTGTGCGCTCTTTTAAGGAAGCTGCCCGTGCTGGCATGCGGAGGCTCCATTGCTCATGTAGTTTTAAAAACTATAGCCAGAAAACAATGTGCGGGTCAAGGGTTATTGTTTGATGCGCAAACAATCTGCACCAGGCTCCGCATGATCTCTCCGCTCACCCGGCGTGAGCCTGCTGCACGCGCGACAGGCGATGCCGGCCCTGCAACGGGATGCCGGTAAAATGCCCCTTGCATCCCCGTGTTTTTGGAACTATACTTGCCGAGCGTTTACACATGGGCTAACGGCCTCTTTCTATGAATACGCTCATCATCCCAAACAGCGTCAGCAGAGCAGGCGCCCCTGATTCAGAAGCACGGGTTCTTGTGATCGACAGCAGTCTCACGATACGCCAGGGGCTGTCCCGCGAGCTTGAAAAGCTCGGTCTTACAGTCACCGAGGCATGCGATGGTGAAGCAGGGCTGGATATTGCCTCGGAGCAGCCCTTTGATCTTATCATAACCGATATCGAGCTGCCCGGCCTCAACGGCCTTGATCTGTGCAGAAAGCTGAAATCGACCGCCCCGACCAAATCCATTCCCGTTATCATTCTCAGCTCCCATGACACGGAAGAAGATATTGAAAAATGCTTCAAGGCCGGGGCTGCGGCCTTTGTGAGCAAGCTGGACGGCAGGCAGGAGCTGCGCCGTCATATTGAAGGCGTCCTCAGCCGGTCTTTTTTCCTGCGCGACCGCATGGTTCTTGTCGTTGACGATTCACGGCTCATCCGCAATATTGCCCGCGAAGGCCTTGCACAGGCCGGGTTCAATGTTATCACCGCAGAAAACGGCATCAAAGCCCTTGATCAGCTCAGGCTGCACAGGCCCGACCTGATCATCAGCGACATCGTCATGCCGGAAATGGACGGCTATGAGCTTTGCTCAGCCATTAGAATGAAGCCTGAATGGGCGACGATTCCCTTTGTGGTCATGAGCACGGCCGGCGAGCGTTCGGTCATCAGGCGCATGATGGAGCGGGGAGCGTGCGCATTTCTTGAAAAGCCGTTCAACACCGAACAGCTTGTCATCACGGCGGAGAAGCTGCTGTCGGACCATTTCCAGCTGCTGCTGAAGGAAAAAGAGCGGCTTGATATGGAGCGCTCCCTGATGCTCGGAAGCATCGCAAGCCTTGTGCAGGCCCTTGAAGCGCGCGATCTCTACACGCGGGGCCACTCGGAAACCGTCGCCGAGGTGTCGCTGGGCATAGCCTCGATCATGGGCTTTTCCAAAGATGAGATAGATAAGCTGTACATGTCCGCACGGCTCCACGATCTTGGGAAAATCGGCATCCGCGATGATATCCTGCTCAAGCCCGAAAAGCTTACGCCACAGGAGTTTGCCGCCATTCAGCGCCACCCGGTCATTGGAGCTGAAATTCTCAACCCGATTCCCAGCCTGTCGGCGATTGTGCCCGGCGTGCTGTACCATCATGAACGCATGAACGGCCAGGGCTATCCCGACGGGCTCAAGGGAGCACAAATCCCGATTTTCGCCCGCATCATAGCCGTTGCCGACATCTATCACACGATCATCAGCGACCGGCCGTATCGCAGGGGCGTTGCGCGGGAACGGGCCATGACAATCATAGATGAGGCGGCTGGCGATGAACTCTGTCCGGAATGCGTCAGCGCTTTCATGCAGTGGATACAGAGCCGCCTGGCGCCAGAAACAGAGTAGTCCTTTGCCCGGCCTGTGGAGCAGCGCACCTTGACCGAAGCAATCCTCGAACAGACATGCAGTGCCACGGAATCACCCGACAGAATGTTCTGGTATGCCGTCTATGTGAGGTCACGCCATGAATTCCGCGTGCAGGAGTATCTGGCAAACGCCCGCATTGAAAACTTCCTGCCTGCGGTCGATCGGATGAGCCGTTGGAAGGACCGCAAAAAACTCGTCACCTTCCCCCTGTTTCCCGGCTATCTGTTTGTGCATATCCCCGGTCGCAAGGATGCTTTTCTCTCGGTTCTAAAAATGCCGGGGGTGGTTAAATTTTTGAGCTTGCGGCCGGGCCCGCCCGACCCGGTGCCCGAAGGCCAGATTGCATCGCTGAAAAATCTCGTGTCAGCGGGCAAAGACATCGAGCCGTACCCCTATCTAAAGGAAGGCCGGCGAGTCCGGATCAAGTGGGGGCCTCTTGCGGGCGTCGAAGGCATATTGACCGAAAAACGCGGGCAGCATATGCTCGTTCTCTCCATTGATATACTGCAGCAGGGCGCATCGGTGCGCATCGACGCAGCCGATGTCGAGCCCGTATAAGGCCTGCCCGGTTCAGCAGGCCAGTGCGGCAATTTATTGTCTTCCGGCAAACCGGGCAGCCCGGACCGTATTGGCCATAAGCATGGTGATGGTCATGGGCCCCACGCCGCCCGGCACGGGCGTAATGGCGCCGGCAATTTCTTTTGCCGCATCAAAGTCCACATCGCCTTTGAGTATGGCGATCTTTTTCCCGGTCTTTTCGCTGATCTTTTCCCCAACGCGGTTCACGCCGACATCAATGACACAGGCTCCGGGCTTTATCCATTCCGGCTTCACCAGGTTGGGCACACCGGCTGCAACGATCAGAATATCGGCCCGCTTGCAATGGCTTGCCATGTCTCTGGTGCCGGTATGCACCACGGTGACCGTGGCGTTGGCCTTGGGCGCCTTTTGCAGCAGCATATTGGCAATAGGCTTGCCCACGATATTTGACCTGCCGACCACCACAACCTCGGCTCCGTCGAGGCTATAGCCCGAGCGCACAATCAGCTCCTGAATGCCGGCAGGCGTACAGGGCAAAAACCGCACCGCAGCTCCGCCGATCATAAGCCTGCCGACATTGACCGGATGAAAGCCGTCGACATCCTTATCCGGGTCGATGGCGTTAATGACCTTTTTTTCGTCAATATGTTTCGGCAGCGGCAACTGTACCAGTATGCCGTGGATTTTTGAATCCTGATTGTAGCTCTCGATCAGCGCCAGCAGCTTCTGCTCGGTGATGTCGGCAGGCTGGCTGTCCTGAATGGAAAAAAACCCCAGCTCATGGGAGGTCTTCTGCTTTGCCGTCACATAGCTTACCGATGCGGGATTTTCGCCGACAAGTATCGTGACAAGCCCGGGCACCACGCCGAGCTGTTCCTTCAGCTCCGCCACTTCACGGTGAAGCTCTTCACGAATCTGCTGAGCGATTTCCGTTCCGTTTATAATTTTGGCTGACATGGTCTATCCTTTCCCTGCAATTTTTAAATGAACCAATTTCTTTTTTATCATATCCGTCCGTTTTCGGCATCAAAAACCCTTACCGTCAAGCGTTAATAAAAAAGGCCCCTTCGTGGTATGGGGTCTTTGGATTAATGTTCAATAAGAAAAAAAATGCCATATGAAGATGCTGACTTCTTCTCTTACCTTTGCCGACAGCCTCAGTCCTCAAGACATGCAATCAGCATGGACGGCAAGGAGAGTCGGTGGCGGACAAACAAAAAAGCCCGGCCTGACGGCTGTCGCAGGGCCGAAGGCCAAATCCGCCACGGTGGAACCAGATGCAGGGCTGAAAATAAAGAAAAAGCGGTTGAAGGAAAATGCCTTCAACCGCTGGACACAATCAAAGGTACCCTGTGCTACGGGGGCGAGACTGCCAGACCGATTTTCTTTAGTCCTCCCGTGTTTCCTAAGGCGGTGTAGAACATTTTGAGTATGCCTGACCCGTCATCAATGACCGACGGCGTATACACGCGTTGAGAGCGGTACGCTATCCCATCGCTGATGTGAAAAATATTGTGGCGCCTGCTCCAAGTCATGCCGTTGTCGGCCGAGTAGGCGTAGCCGATCCCATCGCCCACCTGCGTTATCCCGCCGCTGTACCAGTAGTGCATGCCCCCGAACCCATCACGGTAGACCGTACCATAGGACGAAAAATTGGCGTCCCAGGCTGAGCCTCCCTCGACCGGCAGTACAGGGTTTGCGGTGTAGGCATGCCAGTACAGACCATCGGTGGAATACGCCAGCCCGGTTGCCTCCTGGCCGCCGGTCGTGCCGTCATAGTACATAACATAGCTGTGGTTCCATGGATCAGTGCCGGTGTTGAGCGCGCCGGGCTGGTAGAAAAGATATACCGGACCATAAGAACCGCGGTTCCATCCAACGCCAGCACCGTTCACGAGCTGTGCTGCGGGGTCTTGCGTCAAGGCCGTCTTATTGTTCCAGTGCACCCCGTCAGAGGATCGGGCAGTGGCTATGGCTGAAATGTCGTAGAGATTGGCGTTCATGTCCCAATACCATATGCGGTACTTTGGTCCGGAAGGACCAAGACCGAAGTTGTTAGCGTCGTAAAGCACCTGCACGTGATTGGCATGGCCTCCGAGGCCGGTCATATTGTCCGGGGTGCTCCATGACGAGACATTGTCCGTTGTCACGAGAAAAGCCGCCCCGTTCCCGTCAGTGTACCACATGGCATACTTGGACCGTGTATTTCCGAATCCGCCGGCATCGTAAATCACACTTGGATAGTACGCAGTACCGCTGGGTGCTGTATAGATGATCCCCAGGTCTTTCCAGATGTAGTCAATGCTACAATACCCCAGGTTTCCGCTAGGCTGAGCAAGAAAACCGCAGGCATCGTTCCAGGTGTTCAGCCACCAGTATACGGTGCCTGTCGGCAGCGGTGATTCGGGCGGCAAAATTACCGTGCAATTATCAATATTGCAGATATCTGCAGCGTTGTACCATTTCCGAAGCACGATAGTATCATTATCGCCTGAAACCCGATCGACAGTAAGCATGTACTGCTGGGCACCGATCTGTTTCCACTTAAATGTCGGCGTCTGGCTGACGGTCACACCGCCGATCGGCTCATACAACACAAGACCGGGATCGGTACATGCTGCCACCGTGAAATTCAGGTACTTTCCGTCCGGCTGGACCTGGTAGCCGCAGGTTTCGCTCCAGGTGTTAATCCACCACGTGTAATTATCCGGCCATAACAGCATGTCGGGCTTAACCGTGCAGTTGTCGGCAGTGCAAATCGTAGCATCGAACCACTTGAAAAAAACGATGCCGTGGGAAGAAGCCACCTGCAGTTGGGTCCACTGCGCCGGTGACGCAGCCCATTTGAACGTGGGGGTAATGGTAATAGCCGAAGAACTACCCGTGGGCCAGTATAGGGCGGGAGAGGAGCAGGGCGCCACCGTGAAATTTAAAATCTTTCCGCCCGGCTGTATTTGATAACCGCAGGCATTGCTCCAGGTAGTCAGCCACCACCAGTAGTTGCCTACGGAAAAATTTCTATTGGGCGTCACCGTGCAGTTGTCGCCGTTGCAAATCAGTGAAGCATCGAACCATTCAGAGCGGATCCAGCCCACGGGCATATAAATCTGCAGACATAGCCACTCCGCAGCTTTCTGGTCCCATAAAAATGTCCGCTTTGAGCCGCTGCCGAAGAAAATTCCCTGGGGCGCGTAGAGATCAGAGCCGCTGCAGTCCAGCGCCTCTGCCTGAACTGCCAGCAAACAACCAACCACCACATATAAAGCCACAATACGACATATTTTGTTGTTTATTCGTGGCATGTTTCAGCCTCCCCTTATGGGGTTTTATCAAGTTTTTAAGCACATGTCCCGCTGCCAGATGCGATATATGCACCGCTCGCGCAAAGCAAAAAACTACCGGAATGCTTAATGGATAAAATAAGGGTCTTTATTAGTGCAAAAAAAGCTCATCATGATAGCCCTCCATGATTTTCTCAAACTCTCTATATATGTATAACACATAAAAATATATAAAAAAAAGGGGTAGTAACTTAGCTCCTCCTGGGATGCAATTAAACGCTCGGACGAGTACTTTTTTGATGAACACCTTCGCAACTATTGGTTTTGCTGATGTTTCAAGGGTGAGATACGCCCGATTTTATATCAAAACAGGGGAGGAGGAGCTAACCGACTACCCCCCTAAGAAAAATTTTTAATCCATTAAGTGTTCCTTGTCTAGAAAAAAGGGGGCTGATTTTAACCGTTAGTTTTACAGGACGGCTCCAACCCGTCAAAAAGCAGGCCGGCAGCTCTGAAAGACGAAAGCATATGCTTGCCTTTACAGCCCCAGAACTTCGCTTTTATCAACAAACATGCGGTGCCACAGCTCCAGCCACAAAAGCGCCCAGAGCCGGTAGCTATGGTCGGCGCGCAGGGACGTATGATCGTCAAGCAGCCCAAGAACCGCCTCGCGCTTGAAATACCCCCGCCCGATCGTGCGGCTGTCGAGCAGGATGTCATAGGCCGGCTGTTTCAAATCCGTGCGGAGCCACCGGTTGATGGGCATGCCGAAGCCCATTTTTTTGCGGTAGAGAATCTCGCGGGGCAGCATGGGCTCGAATGCTTTTTTTAAAATAAATTTACCCTGCCCCCCGCGCAGCTTAAGCCTAGCGGGAAGGCTGGCGGCAAATTCCATGACCTTGTGGTCGAGAAACGGCGAGCGCGCCTCAAGCGAATTTGCCATGCTTGCGATATCAACCTTTACGAGAAGATCATAGGGCAGGTACAGGTTCACATCGGCATCAAGAGACTTTTCAAGCAGCGTCGGCGCATCGGATCGGGCATAGGCCAACTCTGTTAACGTGAGGGAATCATGGGCTGCCATGGCGCGCGTGAATTCGCCCGTGTAGAGATCATCTTTCATGTCATTTGAAAAATAGCACAGCCAGCGCACATAGCGCCGGGCCGGTTCATCGGCTACACCGCTTAAAAAGCGCTTGAGCCTGCGGGAAAAGCTCCAGCGGTATTCCCGGTAGGGAAGCAGGTTTGCAGCCCGGGCAATACCCTCCCGTACAACATGAGGCAGGCGCGCATAGCGGGCGGCAAGAGCGTCGGCCCGGTACCGCTCATAGCCTGCAAAAGACTCATCACCGCCATCGCCGTTGAGGGCCACCGTGACATGCTCGCGCGTGAGCTTTGACACATAGTATGTGGGAATGGCCGAGGGATCGGCATACGGCTCGTCGTAATGGTAGATGAGGGTCGGCAGAATCTGCAGGGCATCGGGGCGCACCACGAACTCGGTATGCTCGGTCCCGTACTGGCGGGCGACCATGGCGGCATACGTAAGCTCATCATAATCCTTGTCATCAAAGCCGATGGAAAATGTTTTCACCGGCCTGTCAAGAAGCTGTGCCATCACGGCGACCGTGGCGCTTGAATCGACGCCGCCGCTCAAAAAAGCACCCAGAGGCACATCGCTTCTGAGCCTTATTTTAACCGCCTCCGTGAAAACATGTCGCAGCTGGTCGCAATAATCTTCACGTTTCGGCAACTGGAGCTTGTCTTTGTAGAAAAGCTGCCAGTAGCGCTCGATTTTTATATCCCCATTTCGCAGAAGCAGCGTATGGGCGGGCGGAAGCTTGTGCACACCTTTGAATATTGTCTGCGGGCCAGGCACATACTGATAGGTGAGATAATGATGCAGGGCAACCGGATCGACCTCGGACCGAAGGGCCGGATCTTTTAAAAGCGATTTAAGCTCGGAGGCAAAAATAAGGCTGCCGTCGACAATGGCATAGGACAGGGGTTTTTTTCCAGCGCGGTCGCGAGCAAGGAAAAGCTCCTGCCGCCGCGCATCCCACACGGCAAAAGCGAACATGCCCCGCAGCTGCTCCACGCAGGCCGGGCCCAGCTCCTCATACAGGTGCAGTATCACCTCTGTATCGGTACGGGATTTAAAGACATGGCCGCGGGCCTCAAGCCCGGGCCGCAGTTCTGTGTAATTGTAAATTTCTCCGTTCAGGACAATCTGCAGCGATCCGTCCTCATTTGCCATGGGCTGACGGCCGGCTGGCGTTAGGTCGATAATGCTCAGGCGCCGGTGCCCCAGGCCGACGCAGCCGGCAGCAAAAACACCGCTGTCATCCGGGCCGCGGTGTCGCAGCACATCGGCCATCTGCCTGATGAGGCGCTCGTCGACCTGCCGGGAGCGGTCGAAATAAATTTTACCGCAAATGCCGCACATAGGAATTGTTCATGCACAAAAAAGGGACGCACAGTATATGTGCGTCCCTTTATACATCAAGACAATGCCGGGTTCTATGAAATAATTAGATGCCCGCCTTTGACCGGAGAATGTCGGCCATGTCGGTCTTTTCCCAGAAGAAATCCTCATTCTCCCGGCCGAAGTGGCCATAGGCCGCCGTCTTTTTATAAATCGGCCGCAGCAGATTGAGCTTTTTGATAATGGCCGAGGGCCGGAAGTCGAACACATCGCTGACGATGGCGGCGATTTTGTCGGGCGAAATTTTCGTGCTCGTGCCGAAGGTGTTAATCATGACCGACACGGGCTTGGCAACGCCGATGGCATAGGCAAGCTGCACTTCGCAGGCGCTGGCAAGACCGGCGGCAACCACGTTTTTGGCTGCATAGCGGGCCATATAGGCTGCTGAGCGGTCGACCTTGGAGGGGTCCTTGCCTGAAAAAGCGCCGCCACCGTGGCGCCCCACGCCGCCATAGGTGTCGCAGATGATCTTGCGCCCTGTCAAGCCGCAATCGCCCTGCGGACCGCCCACAACAAAACGGCCCGTGGCATTGATGTAAAATTTGGTTCTCTCATCCATCATGGATTCGGGGATGGCTTTTTTAATGACCTCCTCGATGATGCCCTCCTTGATGTCCTTGTCCTTCACGTCGGGGCGGTGCTGCGTCGCTATGACCACGGCATCGCAACGGACAGGCTTGCGGTTCTTATATTCGATGGTGACCTGGGATTTGCCGTCGGGCCGCAGGAAATCAAGGATATTGTTCTTGCGCACGAAGGCAAGGCGGCTCGTGAGGCCGTGGGCGAACATGATGGGCATGGGCATCAGCTCGGGGGTTTCGTCGCAGGCATAGCCGAACATCATGCCCTGATCGCCGGCGCCCTGCTCGTGGCCGGCATGCTCGTCGACGCCCATGGCGATGTCGGCCGACTGGCGGTCGATGGAGCTCATGATGGCGCAGGTCTCATAGTCAAAACCCATGGATGAATCCGTGTAGCCGATCTCCTTGATCGTGCTGCGCACGATGTCGGGAAAGTGAACATAGCAGTCCGTGGTTATCTCGCCGGCGATGACCGCAACGCCCGTGGTTACCATGGTTTCGCAGGCGACGCGGCACTTTTTGTCCTGGGCCATAATGGCGTCAAGTACGGCGTCCGATATCTGGTCGGCTATCTTATCAGGATGGCCTTCGGTAACGGATTCTGAAGAGTAAAGAAAATTGGTCATTGACATAGCAGCAAATCCTCCGAATTAATAATGAATGTAAAAAGTCTTTCGTTTATAGGACATTATATTTCCTAAGTCAAATATATTTCCAGTTGCATATTTAACCGGTTTTCCTGTACATTTGGGTTAAAAAACATAAAAGTGCGGGTTGGGCGGAACTTTTTGCTCAGGAGGAAACGACAATCGTCGATAATACTATATGCCGGATCGGTATCCGGGCGCTGCGGCTCGGAGGCGCGGTACTCAAGGATCACTACGGCAGCGTTGGCCGGGTCATGCACAAGGGAAAGCTTGACCTGGTCACCGATGTTGATCACCGGTCGGAAGAGTCAATAGTGCGCTTCCTATGGCATCAGTGTCCTGAGCATGGTATACTGTCTGAAGAACGGGCCGAGATAGCCTCGCGCTCAAACTGCCGGTGGATTCTCGACCCGCTTGACGGCACGACCAACTATGCCCACGGCTATCCTTTTTTCTGCGTGTCTCTTGCTTTTGAACAGGATGGCGCTGTGGCATGGGGCGGCGTGTACGATCCGCTGCGGGACGAGCTTTTCACGGCGCAGCACGGGCAGGGCGCGCGGCTTAACGACCGTGAGGTGAAAGTTTCTCAAACCCGGGATATCGGCTCCGCACTTTTGTGTACGGGCTTCCCTTATGACGTGCATGAAAGCGCCGACAACAATATCGATGCCTTTGTGCGCTTTTTAAAGAAGGCCCGCGCTGTACGGCGCGACGGCTCGGCAGCCCTTGATTTGTGCTATGTTGCCTGCGGCCGGTTTGACGGTTTCTGGGAAATGAAACTGAAGCCGTGGGATATTGCCGCAGGCTGGCTCATTGCGCAGGAGGCCGGCGGCAGGGTTACAGCATTTGACGGTACTGCCTCGACTCCCGCAAAAAATGATATACTTGCATCCAATGGATGCATTCATGAAGACATGTTGAATGTGCTTGCTGTGAAGGAGCAGAATCTATGAAGCGATTTATTGTGTTTGCGTGCGCCATTATGATTGCGGCCGCTGCCGGCGCCGCTCGCGCAGATATTTATAAATATATCGATAAAAAAGGCATTGTTCATTTCACCAATGTGCCGACAAGCCCCCAGTACCAGCTGTATCAAAAAAACAGTACCACCAGAACCGATGATACAACCAATGATAGAACAGACGATAGAACCGATGGCGTTGCGATTGAAAGGCCAGTAAGTTTCCGGTTTTTTTCGGGCGGTGATGAAAAGCGCTATGATAAGGTCATTAAAACCCTGTGCAGCAAATATGCCGTTGATACGGCCCTTGTCAAGGCGGTCATCAAAACCGAGTCCGGCTTTGATCCCTTTGCCGTATCGACAAAGGGCGCCCAGGGCCTCATGCAGCTTATGCCCGGCACGGCCCGCGATATGCAGGTGCGAAACCCGCTTGACCCGCACCAGAACCTGCAGGGCGGCATCTGCTATCTGCGCCGCATGCTGGACATGTTCAACGGCGACATGAAGCTCGCGCTTGCAGCCTATAATGCCGGGTTCAACACGGTCATTGAGAGCGGCTGGCGCGTTCCCAATATTCCAGAAACGCGAGACTATGTGCAAAAGGTCCTGTATTATATCAAACGCTATCAATAGCAATAAAACAGCCCCTCTAATCTCGAAGCCTATCCAGCCCTATGGAAAAAATTCCCGTTCAAATAAAACGATGCCCCGGTTGCGATGATGTACCCCTGCCGCGCTATATGACCGCGCATGCCGCAGGAATGGATGTCTGTGCTGCCGTGAGTGCTGAAGTGGTGCTTCAACCCGGGCAGCGGGCGCTCATACCGGCCGGCTTTTCCATTGCCCTGGCGCCGGGCGTCGAAGCGCAGATCAGGCCCCGCAGCGGCCTTGCCATCAATCACGGCATCGGGCTGCTGAATGCGCCGGGAACCATCGACGCCGATTACCGCGGCGAAGTAAAAATCATACTCATCAATCACGGGCAGGAGCCGTTCACCATAAAGCGCGGGGAGCGCATTGCGCAGATGGTGATTCAGCGCGTAGCTGAAGGCAGGTGGGAAGAGGTTTCAGAGCTGCCGTCCACCGAGCGCGATGTTGGCGGATTCGGGCATACGGGACGCTGAAAATAAAAAAGGCGGGGCAGCATATGGCCCCGCCTTTTTTCTGTGCTCTATGCTTATTTTGCCGCTTTGGGAGCAGCTTCAGCTTTCAGAGTTGTCTCGCCTTCAAAGATGATATACTCTTTAAGCTTGTCGATCTTTTTCTGCTTGATGCCGGGCACTTTCTGGAGGTCTTCAATATTCTTGAAGTTGCCGTTTTTGGTGCGGTAGTCAATAAGGGCCTTTGACTTTGCAGGTCCTATGCCGGGCAGCATATCGAGCTGCTCAGCCGTTGCGGTATTAATATTGATCTTGCCGGTTACAGCGGACTTTTCGGACTTAGCTTTAGCTGCTTTAGCAGGCTTAGCAGGCTGAACAGGCTGCTCAGTTGCGACCGGTTTGTCTGCCTGCTGAGCCATACAGGGCACTACGGTAAAAACAAACAGCACGGCAGCGATCAGGAACCTAAAAACATGTACCTTCTTCATTTACTCTCTCCTTAACCTGGGGTTTGTGTTTTTATAGTGTACTATTAGCATTAAGAATAGTTAATGCTTAAAACGTAATACTGGGTTAATTAATATCTGTCAACCGTTTTTTATAATTTTTTTTTAAAATGTTTTCACCGCTTGTAAGCATCATCATCCCCACCTACAACCGCAGCCATTGCATTGCTGAGGCGCTTGATTCAATTTTCGGTCAAACCTATGGGCACTATGAGCTTATTGTGGTTGACGACGGATCAATAGACGGCACGGCGCAGGTGCTCGACCGGTATGAGGGCCGTCTCACCGCCCTGCGAACGCACCATGCAGGCCCCAGCGCAGCACGCAATACAGGCATTCGGGCCAGCCGCGGCGACTATATCGCATTCCTGGACTCCGACGACCTGTGGACTGCCCGCAAGCTCGATCAGCAGGTACATTTTTTTTCAAAAAACCCTGATGCCTGCATCTGCCAGACCGAAGAAATCTGGATAAGAAATGGCATACGGGTAAATCCCATGAAAAAGCATAAAAAATATTCGGGCTGGATATTCCGGCAGTGCCTGCCCTTGTGCATTGTGAGCCCGTCGGCCGCCATGCTGCACCGCAGCATCTTTGACCGCGTGGGTCTTTTTGATGAAACACTTCCTGCCTGCGAAGACTATGACCTGTGGCTGCGCATTGCCCCGCACTACCCCATTTATCTTATCAATAAGCCGCTGATCATCAAGCGCGGCGGGCATGACGACCAGCAGTCGCGCATCATTCCAACACTGGACAGGTTGCGCATACAGGCGCTCTGCAAGAGTCTTGCAAGCGGCAGCCTGAACGGCGCGCAGTACGGGCTTGCCCTGGCAGAGCTTGAAAAAAAATGCGCAGTCTACGGGGCAGGCTGCATCAAGCGCGGCAAAGCTGATGAAGGCAAAGCCTGTCTTGCGCTGCCGGAAAAATACAAGGGGCTCATAGCATGAATCTCTGGATGTTTCTTTCACAGGCAGGCCGCAGGTATCCTGAAAATACTGCGGTCATTGATGATCGCACGCGCCTCACCTACCGCGAACTTGCCGGGCGCACGGACGGGCTTGCAGCAGGGCTTGCATCATGGGGCGTGCGCAAAGGCGACCATGCCGGCATACTGCTACGCAATTGCAGCCAGCACGTAGAGCTCATCTTTGCGCTTCTAAAACTCGGCGCGGTGTGCGTTCCTCTCAACTGGAGGTTGACCCGCGCCGACATCAGACAGTGCGCAGAACATGCAGATCTTGACTGCCTGTTTTCAGAGCAGGCCCTGGCCGATCTTGCTCCACTGGGGCTTGAGCGGCTCGGTCTGACCATGTGCATTGATGAGCAAACGCCTTCGGGGGCAGCGACCTATGAAAAGCTTATTGCCGGGGCTTCGGGGCCGTGCCCGCAGGCAGACACCTCCCCGGGCGATCCTGCCGCTATCATCTATACCGCAGGCACTACGGCCAGCCCGAAAGGCGTTGTGCTGACCCATGGTAATTTTCTATGGAACACGCTCAACTACAGCGATGCCTATGCTATGACGCCGCAGGATAGAGAGCTTGCGCCTTCCCCGCTGTTCCACAGCTCCACCTTCGGGCGGATATTTACCTATGTGTATAACGCAGCAGCCTTTGTGCTCTGCCGGGGCTTTGATCCTGCGCGCACCCTTGAACTCATCGCCCGGGAGCGCGTCACCAGCCTCACGCAGGCGCCTGCCATGTACCGCATGATGGCGGCGCGTGCGTGCAGCGCGCAGATATATGATACCAGCAGCGTGCGCCGCGCCGTGTCGGGCGCCTCAGCGCTCACGCCCCAGATTCGGCAGGAAATGCAGGAGCTGTTTCCCCGAGCCGCAATCTATGATCTGTACGGCATCACGGAAGCAGCCCCCGGCGTGAGCATTCTAAGCCCCGAAGATTTTATGGCAGCGCCCGGCAGCGTCGGCAGGCCCCTGCTGACGGTACAGGTCGCCATCCGTGGGGATGATGAGGGCCATCTGCTGCCCCGCGGCGCTCAGGGCGAAATTGTCGTGCGCGGGCCGAATATAACACCGGGTTATTATAAAAATCCTGCTGCAACGGCGCTGGGCCTGCGCGACGGCTGGCTGCATACGGGCGATCTTGGCATGATCGACGACGGGGGATATGTTTTTATTTCGGGACGAAAAAAGGAGCTTATCATCAGCGGCGGCATAAACATATATCCCGGAGAGATCGAGTATATGCTGGAGCAGCATACTGCCGTTGCCGAGGCAGCAGTATTTGGCCTGCCCGACGGGCTGTGGGGCGAGCAGGCTGCGGCAGCCATTGTCCTGCGGCAGAAACGGGAATGCACCGAGCAGGAACTTGCATCATTTTGCCGTGAGCGCCTTGCCGGGTATAAGTGCCCGAAGCGCTTTTTTTTCATTAAAGCGCTCCCGCGCAATGCAGCGCAGAAAGTGCTGAAAAACGAGCTTGTCAAAAACTTTACGTGACAGGGGGCTTCCATGCCGCTTATGAGAAACAAACTTTTCTACGCAGTAAAAAAGCTCACCGGCAAGGCCATTGGTGATTTCAATCTTGTGAGCGACGGCGACCGGATTGCCATTGGTGTTTCAGGAGGCAAGGACTCCTACAGCCTGCTGCACATGCTTGACACGCTGCGGCGCCGGGCGCCGGTGAAATACAGCCTTGTGGCCGTCAACATCGACGCAGGCTATCCCGGCTATCGCACCGACGTGATCGAAGAGCACCTGAAGTCCTGCGGATTCGAATACCGCATGGTAAAAACCGACATCTACCGGATTGTCGAGGCCAAGCGCAAACCCGGCACCTCATACTGCTCCTTCTGCGCGCGGCTGCGGCGCGGCTGCCTCTACACGGCAGCCCAGGAGCTCGGCTGCAACAAGCTTGCCCTGGCTCATCATCTGGACGACTTCATAGAAACGCTGCTTTTAAACCAGTTCTTTGTGGGCGCGCTTGCCGCCATGAGCCCCCGGATGCTTGCCGACAACGCCGTGCAGACGGTTATCCGGCCCTTTGTGTATGTGGAGGAATCGGCTATCGCACAGTTTGCCGCGGAGAACGGCTTCCCCACCGTTTCATGCGCCTGCCCGGTGAGCGGCAGCTTTGATATTAACCGCAAGCGGATGAAAAACCTCATAACAGAAATGGCCCGCGAGATTCCCCATATCCGCTCAAGCATGATACACGCTCTTGCAAACGTGCAGCCGCGCTATCTTATGGACGGGCGTTTCACCCCGTTTGCCGATCCCGAAACCGCTGCAAACCCGGACGTTGAAAAATTTTAAAGGTATGCCTGTTTGCAGACGAAAACACAAACCCACCGAAAAATTTTTCCATACCGTGGTCTCCTCATACAATGAAAGATATCCGTGCAACAGGCAAACACGCTGTATGAGCCCAGCCGTCGATTCAGGGTTTTTTTTCAATGGTGTTTTGCAAAATATCCGTAACGGCTTCTCTGTAACCGCGTGCGCCATAACTAAGCTTTTTGCCCATAATCCTGCCGATCTCTTCTTGCGTGTACATACGGTCGGAATCGGTATTTTTCAAGCCTTCAATATTGGTAAAAAGCTCGGCATTGACCCTGATGCCTGCACTGACAGGCATCAATACTATCTCAAGCCTTGAATAAACCGCGCCGCCCCTGCCTTTATGGTACACTACCGCTTTTGTTTCCTGGCCTTTCTTGCATGCATACACAAGCTGCGGCACATAGCCCCTGGCGGGCGCGATATGCGGCGTGCTGTCATTTCCATCAGCAAGGCCGCTCTGCTCACCGGGAGCGGTTATTTCCAGTGTGTAACTATCCTGATTTCGGCTTTGTGCAATGGATATCCTGATATCCGGGCCGGTTATGTCTCTTGGAATTTTTGTCAGGGGGTCGGAAAAACCCTTGAACAGATCTACGGTAAACCCTTCCCATATCGGCCTGAGCAGCATGCGGCATTTTTTGTTCTCAACAAGCCCGGGGGCACATTTCCTGTTCAGCACAAAAACAACAGGCTTAACAGGGTCGGGCTTGAACAGGGGTTCTTCACTTCCTTCATCATAGGAATACGTTTTCTCGTACATTTCTCGAGAAGCTTCATGGCAGCGTTTTTCTATGGACCTCATGTGTAATTTTTTTACCAGAAGCCCTGTAAACGTAAAATTGCCGGCATCGTCAGTTTCGGTCTTCACGGTTTCCACGCCGATAAAGCGGACGCTGAATGTGCTGAAATACTCTTTGCCGCCCGTTATTTTTGCTCGGGCCACCGGCTGGCCATACTGATCTATGACCTTCCCGTAGAAAATTATAGCCGTATCAGAGGAGGCGCCTGATTGCAGCCCCTGATCATTGTGCCCGGTATAGTTTTCCGCTGCGTAAACCGCACAGGCCCACACGAGCGGCACTAAAAAAGCGCCATACATCCCCGGTCGTTTTTTCATAGTAGTACTCCATGTTGAATTTCGTTGCGGGCACAGCCCTGCCCGCTGGGTTGTCGCGTGAGTGCAGTCAAGCCGGACCCATCGCGGAAATCATGCGGCCATTTACTTTTGACAGCCGCCTGCCGGAAGCAGTATACGGCTGTACATCACCGGCTCGCAGTACAAGCCGCTTTTGTCAGCTGTCAACCTAGTGGGCTGTGACAATTCATTTTGGCACCCCTCACCCCGACCCTCTCCCACAAGGGGAGAGGGAGGCTTATTTTTTCTCCCCTCCCTTGATGGTGTATAGACCGGGGACATGGGTTACAACCGTTCGGAGACATGGGTAACACCTTAGTATAAGCTCATAGCTACCTTAGAAAGGAGGTAGCCATGGGTTGGAGAGAGGTGTCCATCATGTCGCAACGGC
>Ga0209777_10001631_pt1 | contig 31704 bp, 28 predicted proteins | sample FrelakmetHBP12HB_FD_187147 | JGI IMG/M metagenome (GOLD analysis project Ga0209777, IMG submission 187147) | Freshwater lake sediment microbial communities from the University of Notre Dame, USA, for methane emissions studies -HBP12 HB (SPAdes)... | ecosystem: Environmental > Aquatic >... | reverse complement strand
CGGGTATCTAATCCGGTTCGCTCCCCCAGCTTTCATCCCTCACCGTCGGGCGCGTTCTAGCAGACAGCCTTCGCCACTGGTGGTCCTCCCGGGATTATAGGATTTCACCCCTACCCCGGGAATACCGTCTGCCTCTCTCGTCCCCTAGCCGAGCAGTATCCCCCGCAGACCAACGATTAAATCGGTGGGTTTAACAGGGGACTTGTTCAGCCAGCTACGGATGCTTTAGGCCCAATAAACGTCCACACCACTCGGAGAGCTGGTATTACCGCGGCGGCTGACACCAGACTTGCCCTCTCCTTATTCCCCCAGCTTTCTAGACTGGGTAAAAGCCAACCTCAGCGGTCGGCACTCGGGATGACCCTGTCACACTTTCGTGTATTGCAAAGGTTTCGCGACTGCTGCGCCCCGTAGGACCTGGGCCCTTGTCTCAGTGCCCATCTCCGGGCTCCCGCTCTCACGGCCCGCACCGGTTATAGGCTTGGTGGGCCATTACCTCACCAACAACCTGATCGGTCGCGGCCCCATCCTTAGGCGATGCCGAAAGCATGATCCGACACCTTTTGGGCAAAGACTCATTCCAGAGTTCTTCACCTATCGGGAATTAGCCCCAGTTTCCCGGGGTTGTTCCCATCCTAAGGGCAGGTTAGCCACGTGTTACTGAGCTGTCTGCCGCGCCTCCCACATGGCTGGAAGGCGCACGACTAGCATGTCTTAGTCCCATCCCGATAGCAGTGGGGTCCGGCAGGATCAACCGGAGTTACGCACGTCTATGCGACTCCGATAATCTGTCGGCACTACTATTGTTTATTTTGTGGTACGTTTTCGCTTTTGCCTCTTACTGGATTTGGAGGGAGATCTTCCACAAACGTCAAAGCCCATTTCAGACCTAACATGAGCAATTTTATCAGGTCCACATGTGTGTCCCCGCAACTGGAGGCCAACACCCGCATCCCTGTAAGGCAGACGCCGTTATGGTTGGGGTTGAGCCGCCGCCAATGTTGTAAATTGCGGGGCAGCTATTTAGCTGACTTTACTCAGAAGCGCTAATAGCCCATATAAACATTCCGCTACACGAAGAAATAAAGCTTGCTTGGCGTAAAGAAACACTCGTCAACATCCCGATTAACCAAAATTGCCGATTATAGGCGCTGACGCACAGCACACCTCATGCATAACAAATCAGAAGGAGTCAAAACATGAAAAACACAACGAGAAAAAACAAATCCACAGAAAACCTCGGATTGTGTGCACTATTCCAGTAGAATCACACAAAAAACCTTTCTTAAACCGACAAACCCGAAATCGGCAGAACAAAACCGCAACAAAACACCCTGCAGAACCACATCGGGTCAAAGAAGAAGAGGTTGAGGTGTTGCCAGCTTTCCTCGTTTCGCGTGGCCGAAGACCAGACTACAGCGGGGAACGGAACACGGTTTAACTTCTGAGTTCGGAATGGGATCAGGTGGAACCCGCGCCCTATGGCCGGCAAACAATCAACCGAACACGGCACACTTACAAATTAACCTTTTGCTTCCAAAGCACCCAGCATGCCTTATTTTCCGTGACTCTAAAGTCAAACCCGCCAAGCAGCATCGAAAAGCTTGGCTTAGATAAGTCTTTTAAACGCAGGCGCAGCATTTAAGCAACTTATCCCCTTGTTCACACAGCCGGAGCCCCATCGTTGGAAAAAACAGGCAAACCAAACGCCCACGAAGGCAACACAGAAGAATCAGCCAAGCCCACCACAGGTTTACCTTCCCTTGACGCGTCGGGTATCGCGGAGTTTATCCGTTTTGACTGTTGCCCTCGATACTTCAAGCTCAGGTTCGAAGACGAAGAAGAGAAGAAAAAGGCGTGGCCGGAGGCTTTCCACAAACCCCTTAGCCCTCTGCTGTTTGCAGCCGGAAAACAACTCGAAGCAAAAACGGTGGAAGAACTGAAGACGAAGGCAACTGATTACCAGGACTTCACCCGCTACGACCCCAAAATCAACAAGTGGGAATACGCCTGGCCAAAATCCCTTCAAAACTTAAGGGAGCTTCTTGAAAATGCATTCTCGACCAAAGCGGGAGCAGAGTACAAACCCGTCTTGGTCTATCAGGCCCCCATGAGAGGCCACATCGGAATGTGGGACGTAAAGGGCATTGCTGACCTCATCGGCATCTGGCCCATCAGAAACGGAAAAGTTAGGATTCGCATTTTCGAAATAAAATCGTCGTGGAAAGAACAGACGGCGCACCGAATACAAGTCGCCATATACGTGCTTCTGCTTACTGAGGCTCTGGGGGACCTCGAGGACAGAGTTGTTTTCGAGGGAGGCGTCATAAACAAGGAATCTGACTTGGAAGACCTTAAGCCCGAACGCCTGCCCGAGTTTAGGCTGGAAACGTTGATTCAAGACGTTCAACGACTCCTCAGCGCCAGCGGCGAACTCTACCGAATCCACCAAAAGCCGCTGAAGGAGGTGGACTACCAGCTTTCCCGGCGATGCGACAACTGCGGCTACAACGAATGCTGCGTCGTACGCGCCGTAGAAAATGAAAGCGTCGCACTCCTTAACTTAACTCGAGGCGAACAGAAGGCTCTGAGGCAACACGGAATATTCAAGCTGGAGGACCTTGCACGGTTGAAGGCTGCGCCCAAGCCAGATGACCTGCGACCCTATAACTTCAAGGAGGTCACAGCGTTGGAGCCGAAGAAGGTTGTACAGTTGTCAGCGGACCCCGTGGTAGGCGCCAAACTTGATAGGCTAATTCAAAGGGCTCAATTCATGCTGTTTGGAATTCGACCCAGCAGCCCGCTCGTGAACAGGGTTAGGTCGATGCCTTGGTTAACAGGCTCAGGCTATGGAACCCTGCCGGAGGACAGCCCCCGAGAAGGCGCGGACACTGGGCTTCTGTTCAGACCCGACGGCATGATACGCGTTTATTTCCACATTCAGTGGGATTACTTGCTAAACATCATCTCGATGATCAGTGCCCGCGTCAGCTGCACCCGATGCAGGGGAGAATCAAAAAGCTTGTCGAGAATCGTTGCTTCCCTGCCCAAAGAGCAGAAAGAATGCGTCGCCGAAGAAAGAAAACTGTTGGAAGCATTCTTCATGGACGTCATTAAAGCAATAAACGACATGGCCGCTGAGGTCGGAAGCCCGGATGAGGCGCCCATTCACCTTTACTTTTACACGCGGCAGGAGCGCGATCACCTCATGGATGCCGTGCGCCGCCACTCATCCCTCAATACAGCGCACGCCGTCCAGGACCTGTTGGGCCTTAGGCAAGCCATCGACCAGCTCATGTTCTCCATCCTGCAAGATGAAGTTCTGCTAAGGAAAGCCGTCGGATTCCACAGCACGGGACTTCTGCCCATACTGAAACAGTGCAACCTTTACAATAACTATCAGTGGGCAACCAAACGCGAAGACGGCTCGCTATTGGACCTTCGGCGGGTCTTCTACGACGGCTTCTTCAACTTCGAACTGCCTTACACCAGAAACTCGGATGGCTCCATGTCGTTTTTGCTCGGGCTCGAGGACGTTAGGCGGAAAGAGGGCTACTACCCGGCCCGCGCCCGCTTCGGAAACCAGATTCCGATTGAATACTTGTGGGCCGCCAAAGGCCGACTCGACAGCAGCCAAGTGCATCGCCTCGAAAAAGTCATGGTTGAGAAGCGCATGTGGAGCGACTACCCCACAAAAACACGGAGAATCAGCGACGAAGACTTGACCGCCTTAGGCATGAAGCTCTGCTTGGCCCTCGAACAGGTGGAGCGTTCGATCACGATACGCAACAGGCGCTTAGGCAAGAAGCCAATAGCCATTCCCAAAATTCCCGAATTCACCCTGGGACACGCCACGCTGGAGCGGAGCTGCAGAGAGTTCCTGGACTTAGAGTACTTTGCGAGACGCCAAGAACTGTATCAACACTATGCGCTGCTTCCAAGCCAGCGGGTCACCACAGGCCGCTCAGTGATTTTCGAATGTCTAAGCGTCGAAGAAACGGAGCGGGATTTCTCGGTTAGGGGCAAACTGGTTTACGAGGGGCTCGGCATACCCCGGTCAGAGTGCATCGTCAACGCCTGCCGAGTCAAGGGCTCGGATGATTCAGGCTCGGGCGACTGGATGGTCGCGACAGAAATCTGCAAGAACGAGCAGGGACAATTCGAGGAAGTAAAGCAAAGGTCGCCTTCCGAAGTGGAGAAATCGGCTCGGGTCATCGTCGAAAAAGTCGATCTGAAAAAGATGGAGCTAACCCTCAAGATAGTCAGCTGGCCCACGGGCAAGAGCAGGCGGTACAGCGCCTGGCACAACCTCCCGACGACAGATAAGGACAAAGCCCAAAACAGCAAGCACATGCAGCTCTTCGAAGTCGGCCGCACCTACATCCTGGACGAGTTGGCTGACGCCATCATCTCGGAGCGGGCAGCCAAATGCCTCGACTACGCAGCCGACAACGAACTGTACTGCTTGCTGCAAGGATTCCTGTCAGGCACTGCTAAGCCCTCTGGACGCGCGGGACTGCCAAAGGAATTGGCAAAGGCTTTTCTCAACTGGGCTGCGGGCACGAGTCGCCCACCTAAGCCGGAGCAAAGCCGCTTCATCGAAAGAGTCTTCGGCAAAGAACAAGTTGTCATGCTTCAAGGTCCCCCGGGCACGGGCAAGACAGAAACCATCCAGCTTGCTGTCCTCGCCCACATCGCAACGCACAGCGCAGTCGCCAGGTGCCGCGTCCTGATGGTTGCACCGACGCACAAGGCAATTCATGAATTCGTGAGTAAGTTGGCTAAGTCTTGGCAGGCGTACTGTGTGGAGGGCGGCGATGACTTGGCTAACCTCAGGATTTACCGGGTCGTCAACAGCACCGTGTCTTCAACCAAACGGCGAATTGACGGCGTTACTTACGTGAACTACAACGAAGACGAGGATATCGTGAACGAGATAAAAGACGCGCTGTTAAGCCAGCAAAGACTTGTGCACAACGATTCCGACGGCTTTCCACTAGTTCTATGCGTAACTCCGCCGGGCTTGTATGGTCTCATGAAGAAAATCGGCGGAAAAGAGCCCGCTTGGGACGCAGGCTACTTTGACCTATTGGTGGTTGACGAGGCAAGCATGATGCGTCTCCCTGAACTGATTCTTTCAGGCGCGTTCATCGACAAGAACGCCCAGATTCTGGTGGCGGGAGACCACAGGCAACTGCCCCCGATTCAAGCGCATGATTGGGAGAAGGAAGATCGGCGAACCATCGAGGAGATGGCTTCGTTCCTGTCCGCCATGGATTTCCTGCGCCTACTCCGTCAAGAAGACCTGGGGTTGGAGCACATCAAATCCCAGCACAAGGCAGATATTCCTACGGAACGGCTGAGCGAAACCCACAGATGCCACCGGGTCGTCGCCAAGTTCCTGAAGGACTGGGTGTACAATAAGGATGGCATCGATTTCCGTTCAGACCAAACGCAGACTATGTCTTCTGTGGCGCCCGCGACGAAGGGTTTGAATATTGTCTTGGAGCCGGAGAACATACTTGTCCTCGTCGTGCACGACGAAGAAGAGAGTTTTCAGTCGAACCTGGTTGAGGCAAAGATCATCGAAGCCATCGTCGAAAGCGTAAAATCGGCGAGCATCGGAGTGGTAACCCCGCACAATGCCCAGAAGGGAGTAGTGACCAACCTGCTGCTTGAAAAACATGCAAACCTGCGGGTGGACACAGTGGAACGATACCAAGGCGGGGAAGCCGACTTCATAATCATTTCCTCGACGGTGAGTGACCCCGACTATGTGCGCATGGAAAGCGACTTCTTGCTCAACTTGAACCGTATCAACGTCGCCATCTCGCGGATGAAGAAGAAGCTTGTAATCGTGGCGAGCAGGTCAATTTTCGAGTTCATGCCTCAAGAAGCGAGAGACTACGACAAAGCTATCCTCTGGAAAGGAATCGCCCAGACCGTGGGCTTCACCGCAAACGCCATCCCGGAATGGAAGGGAGCGTTATCTGAGTTTTTGGGGAAAAGCGCGCAAGAAGTCAACGTCGAAATATACGTCAAACCCAGCACAAATGAGTCGTAGACAGCTCTCCTGTTCGCCTCTTAATTTTAGAAGCCTCAGTGAAGAGTCAAGTAAGCGGCAACCACAATTGAAGGTTAAGTGGTTAAGAATTGAAGTGGGTTTTGGGTTCGGAGTTTGCGGAAGATGCCCGTTGATGGCGAACCATCAGATACATTTCCCTCGGAACCCAACCCGTGAACATCATTTGGGTTAATCTTATTTTAAGATTTATGAATCCAGAATCTTGATGGAGTCTACGGCTGCGGATTGTTGTGCGCTATGCCACGTTTGCTTAAAGCATCAGACCTGGTTAGATGCCGGTTTTCGTGATTATTCGCGGGATGGCGTCTTTCTGCATCTGAGCCACGCCAAAAGTAGTTAACCTGAATTTTTCGTCCGAGGTTTTTGTTGCCCAGTCCATCTTGACCAGTTCGCCCAAGCGGGTGCTGGTGATTTTTCCTGTCTTGCCCAGCTTTGCCTGCAGTTCCTCTTTGGAAATCGCGTCTGTGCCCAGCAGATTGAGTTTGTAGCCTAGGAAGTTTGCGAGTAGCCATAGCGCCAGGGTTTCGTTGTCGGTGAGCTTGTTTTTTGGCACGAGTACGCTGGGCCCTTCGGGTGAGAACGCGATTAGGCCCTCGCAATCTTTGGCGAGGATTTGCACGTCGACGCTAAGGCATAATTTGCGGGCGATATCAAAGGAGGGTATGAAGTCGCTGTAGAATTTGGTGAGAAACAGCCACGTTTCCTCGACTGTTCCCTCAAATGCCTTCTCCACTCCATTGTATTTGACTTGAACGCGCACTTTGCCGTTTTCCGCGGTCAACTCATTTTGCCTCGAAGCTTAGACAATACCTCGTCTTCTACCCATTTCTCGCCTTGAATCGTAAGTTTAAACTCGGGTTTGGCTGGGTCAGGCTTGAAAACCTGGCCGCGCTTGGTCATCTCGTTTAGCCTGGCGGGGACCATACTTTTAATGCCACTGCTCTCCAGCAGCTTCTGGACCTGCGAAGCCGTGTTTTTGCGTTCGTCTGAAGCATAGAGGATTAGCCCGATGGCCTCGTAGTGGGTCAGGTTTTCACGCGTAACTATGACGGGGCCTTCCGTGGTTGGCTCCACGATGCCTTTGAGCTGGGCACTGCTGGGCATGAGTCTGCTGGAAACGAAGTCTGAGAGCTTCTCGACGAAGTTCTCGGGAACCGACTCTAACATGCTCAAAATTTCTTGCGGGCTGTCGCCTTCGATGACAACTTCGCCGAAGGGCGTTTTTACGCGAGCTTGTATCCGCTTCATCTTTGAAACCTTCTTGCAAGAAATGAAATGAGAGATTGTTGTTCGACTCAACCTATTATGCGCCTGCGCTTTTTAGTATTTATGCAATGAAAGTGTTAAAAACAGAAAATTGAAGTCACACAAGATTCTTCTTGTCGGGCGCTGCCTCAGCAAACCGCTATCCAAACATCGGCTGAGACTTCTGCATCATTTCCCACACCTTAAGCAAGAATGAATTAGGCAGAAATAGCCATAGTCATCGGTTTAATTGTCATGACCGCTTTGACTAGCAGCTTTTATCGTAGTACTCATTAAGAAAAATGGTAAGATAAGAGGTCAAGAAACATGACTGAAAACACAAGAAAATGCAGCGCCTGCGGACAGCCCGCTAGGTACATGTACACCGCAAACTTCCGTATAGGCGGAACGAGTGGCGGAATGAAACTGCTGTTCGGCGAATGGGCGGAACTTGGCGAAGAAATGATACCGATGTATGTCTTCGTTTGTCCCTTCTGCGGAAAAATTGAGTTGTACGCGACTGAAGAAATGAGGAAACAGGCTGCCGGTTCCAGCAAATAAAGTGGAGAACAGCGACGAAAAGCCGTCACTATTTGAGTTTTTGCCTTATAGCTTGGCTGACAAGTTCAGGGGTTGCTTTGCCGCGGGCTTCCTTCATGACCAAGCCCATGACTAAGCCGAATGCTCCCTTGCCGAGCTTGTCGATTTGAGCTTTGTTCTGGGCGATAACGTGATCAACCAGAATCTCCAACTCTGCCTGAGACAGCATCTTATAGCCTAACGCCTCGGCGGCGTCGTGTGCGGTCTTGCCTTCGTTCTTTGCGAGCCAAGAGAAAACGTCGGAAACCGCTTCTTTTGTCAGTTCACCTGTGCCGACAGCGCAGAAGATTGCTTTGACTTGCTCGTCGGAAACGTTTTCGACAAGGATGCCGTCGCGTTTCAGAGCTTTCAGCGTTTCGGTAAGGAATACAGCAACCGTTGTGGCTGAGACGCCGCTTTCCTTTATGATGGTGTCGAAGAGGATGCCGTATTCGGAGTCTACGATTTGCTTTGCCAGCTTTTCGTTCAAGCTGTACTGCTTTTGTAGGCGTTGTTGCTTCTTCTCTGCGGATTCGGGCAGGTTCGCTTGGACTCTCTTCACGAAGCCCTCTGTAATCGTGGTTGGCGGGATGTCAGTCTCAGGGTACATTCTTGCTGCGCCTGGTCGGGGACGCATGTAGCGGGTGGTTCCGTCGTCTTTCGCCGTGCGGGTTTCTGCTGGCACGCCGTTAAGGAGTTCTCGGGCGCGCTCTGCCACAGCTTTTAATGCGTCAGAGGTATTTTCGGCGGAGTCAGCTACAAAAACCACGGCATCTCCTTCCACGGCGTCAACGGCCTTTCGCAAGGCGTCGACTTCTTCTGGTGTTATGCCGTAGTTGGGCATTTCGTCGGTGTGAAATATGCCGCCGACTCTGCCCCAGAATTTGGCGCGGTCCGACAGTTCGGTGCCGACGCGGAATTGGGGCATCAGCTCGCGTCCAAGATAGCCTGCGAAACGTGGGAGCTTGAGGGCTTTGACAGGCTGTTTTTTGTCGAGGGCTTTGCGGATGACTTTGGATTTGGTGTCTTTGAAGACTGCTGTGACATCTTTCATGTCTTCTCTGATGTCTTCGGGTTTGATCCCCCTGGCAGTTAGTTCTTCTTTAACGGCGATAAGTCCCAGTTGACGCTGAACCTCGTAGTCGACGACGGTGCTGATTAGGTCGAGGGCTTGGACGCCTTTGATTTCGATGAGCGCACCGTAGGGCAAGGAAACGTTCAGGTCCTGACGAATAGTGCCTAGGCCGCGCATGACTTTACCTGTGTCCCGCAGAATTCTACCTATGGCGAGGGCGACTTCCTGCGCTTCCTGAGGAGAGTAAATCACGGGCGCGGTCGCCACTTCAATGAGAGGTATGCCCAAGCGGTCGATGCGGTAGCGAATGATTTTGCCCTCCGCCTCTGTGCCCGTTTTGCGTGCAGCGTCCTCTTCAAGACTGGCGGCTTGCAGGGGGATGATTTTTTCTCCGACTTTAATCCAGCCATCAAGCGCGATGATGCAGGTGCGCTGGAAACCCGTTGTGTTTGAGCCGTCGATGACGGTTTTGCGCATGACGTGTACTTCGTCGATGGCCTTCATGTTCATCATCAACGAAGCCATTAATACAATCTCAACGGCTTCCGTGTTTAGTGGATGCGGTGGCTCCTCATCCATCTCCACCAAGCAGGAGGTTTCGCGATTTGCCTCGTAAAGTACTTTGACTCCCTTTTGGAACTCGAAAAATGCTGCAGGGTCAATCTGCCCTAGTTCGCTTTGAGTCGGTCTGAGCCTCCGGAGGAAGACGATTTCGGGAGCCTCTTTGAACAGTTTCGGTGGGCAGCCGCAATGCATCTTAGTTTGAGTGGCGAGTTGTTGGTGAATTTCCAAGCCGACTTTTAAGCCGACTTTCGCGTAGTCGATGGTCATTTATTGGCCTCCTTCCTTGATTTGCTGCTCCTGCGGGAGCGTGCGTGAAGAGAGTTCACCTGCGATGTTAGTTTTAAACAGTTTTTTTGCTTCTTCGATGTTGCTGGTTTGTCCGAGAACCCACATGAGCTTCACTAATGCGGTCTCGGGGAACATGTCGTCGGTGGGCACTACGCCTAATGCGAGTAAGTCGCGTCCGGTATCGTAGACGTTCATGTTGACGCGACCCCAGATGCATTGCGAAGCCAGTGCTACAAACACGCCTTTGGCAACGGCGTTTTTGATTGGTTCGAAGAAGGCTTTGCTGACATGCCCCAAGCCTGAGCCTTCGAGGAGTATGCCTCTGGCGCCTTTCTGCGTGTAATAGTCGATCACGGATGGGTTCATGCCGGGGAAGAACTTGACCAAAGCAACGTCAGAGCTAAATTTGGGTTTCAAGATGAGTTTGCCATTGGGGTTGCGTTTGCGGAAGATGTCAGTCAACATGGTTAAGCCCGCCTCTGTGTACCTTGCAATGGTTGAAGCGTTCACGGGCTTGAAAGTGTCCCGTCGGCTGGTGTGGCACTTGCGTACGCGGGTCCCGCGGTTAAAGACTATAGATGTGTCAGCGACGGTTTCATGCATCGCTATAACTACCTCTGCGAACGGCCCATAAGCTGCCGCATTCACAGCGCCAATCAAGTTAGACGCTGCATCCGAACTGGGGCGGTCGGAACTTCGCTGTGCACCCACCACCACGATAGGCACAGGCAAATCCTGCAGCGCAAAACTGAGGGCAGCAGACGTGTAAGCCATGGTGTCGGTGCCATGGGGGATGATTATGCCTTGGGCGCCTTGTTGGACGCGTTCGGCGACTGTTTGGGCGAGTTTTGTCCAGTGTTCCTGCGTCAGGTTCTCGCTGTAAATGCTGTAGACGATTTCCGTGTCTACTTTGGCGAGGCCCGCCAATTCGGGGACGACGCCGTAGAGGTCACTGGCGGAAATTGCGGCGCGGACGCCTCCTGTGCGGTAGTCAACGCGACTAGCTATGGTGCCGCCAGTGCTCATGATGACTACTTTGGGGAGGTCTTGCCTTTGCTTTGGAAGCGGCGGTGACGCGAACGTAGGCTTGGCGCCTTTGCCGATTTTCTCAAGTTTCACGTCCTTGCCGAGTCGTATGCCTACGTTGTAGCCGCTTTTCATCTTGATAACTACGTGTTCGGTGTCTCCTAATTCTGAGCGGGGAATAAGGATACCCTCGTAGGTTTTGCCTTCGCGGGCGACGCGGACGATGTCGCCGACTTCGCATCCTGCTTGATTTAATGCTTCGAGGGCTTTTCCTTTGTAGCCTAAACTTTCTTCTTGCTTGCTCATGTCTCTTAGTCTCCTAAGTGTTTGGAAACGTAAACTCCGTCTCTGGTAAAACCGAAACGCTCGTAGTAACTCTTAGTTCCTAACGCACTAATAACTAGAAGCTTCTTTAAATCATAATCCTCTCGCGAAATCCGCTCAGCCTCAGCCAGTAGCTGAGCGCCGAACCCTTTATGCTGCCAAGCGCCCACCGAGCGTTTGCCAACGGGAACGAGAGGACCGTAAACGTGGAGTTCCCGAACAATCGCCGACGGCAACGCATTGATTTCGGTTCGGTGAGCCTTTCTCGAGGGGATTCGAAGCCGCAGATAGCCAATCAAGACGTCATTTTCCTGGTCCTCAGCAGATATGAATACTTCATTGCCTTCCGAAGCATCATAGGTTAACGAGCGGATTTTGACACTGCTAAGTTTTGGCTCGACTTTGTCCGCGGCTAAGCGGTGTCCGACTTCTCTGCATCGAATGCATCTGCATCGTTCGCTGTCTTTGGCTAATTCGGCTTGCGCAAGCTGGCGCAGATTGCTTTTCTTCACACCTGCGACGATGAGTCTAGCGGGTATGTCGCGTTGGACACGCATAATGCGTACCCACGGAGGGATGATTCTTTTGACATCGGCGATTAAGCTGGATGCTTCTTCCGTGGAGTACGGTTTGTATATGCCTTGCTGGTACCATTGGTGTGTTTTTGTGCCGTCGATGACGAGGCACGGGTAAATTTTTATCATGTCAGGCTTGAAAGCGGGGTCCGTGAAAATCCTCTTGAACGCTTGAAGGTCCTTGGCTGGGTTGGAGCCCGGCAAGCCGGGCATCATGTGGTAAACAATCTTGAGCCCTGCGTCTTTGGCGATGCATGTGGCCTCCTCAACGTCGACGACAGTGTGTGTTCTACCTACTTTGCGGTATATTTCGTCGTCTGGGTTTTGGACGCCCAGTTCGATGCGGGTTACCCCCATATCGAGCATGGCGTCTATGTGGGGCTGTTTTGCCCAGTCTGGTCGGGTTTCGACAGTGATACCTACGTTGCGGGTTTTGCTGGTCTCCGCGTTCGCTTTCGCCTCTTGCAGGCTGGCGGATTCTTTGCCCGTTATGGCATCTATGCAGCGTTGGATGAACCAAGATTGGTACTCCGCGGGTGTGGCGGGGAATGTTCCGCCCATGATTATGAGCTCGATTTTGTCCACTTTGTGCCCGATGGCGGTCAGCTGGTCGATTCGACTGCGCACTTGCATATAGGGGTCGTAGTTGTTTTGTCCTCCGCGCATCGCCGCTGGTTCGTGTCCCGTGTAGCTTTGTGGGCTGCCTGTTGTTGGTCCGCCTGGGCAGTAGGCACAGGGTTCAGGCTGCGGGCAAGGATATGGCTTAGTCATGACGGCGACGACGGTGACGCCTGAGATCGTGCGTGTGGTTTTTCTACGGAGAATAGGTAGGAGTTTTTGTGTTTCTTTGGATGAGAGTTGGCTTATGATGTCGGCGTTCGACGGGATTTCTTGCAGGTGGGTTTCTGCGGCGATTTCCAGCTTGAGGCGGTTTACGTCATCATGGCTGGGACTTGGCAAGACGAGTAGGCGGTTTATGACTTCGCGTGCGGTGACTTGAACGTCACGTGACATAAGCTTAACGATTTAAAATTCGCCGAAGGGATAAATAAACTGCGCTGGCCATGAGGAAGCGTTCTGCTCGAAAAACATGGTGCCGGCGCTTACATCCAGTTTTGGCCAGGCTTGCGCTGAAGGAGGACTCGTTTCTCGTAGTTGCGCCGTGTCCTGTTCTTTGGACTAGCCTTGGTTTTCTCCTGCGCTACTATCTTTGGCGTTTGTCCTCGGACTTTTCCAGCCTTTGAGAGTGAACCGTGAGTTGGCATTATATTCGACCTGTGGTGGCAGATAAAGAAGAACTGAAGCACTTAAACCTTTACCCGCACCTACACAGTTTAAATGCAATTGGATTTTGAACATAGACCAGATAATTGGTTAAGAAACTTTAGTTCACAAGTGTAAGAAAGGGTTTGGTGGGACTCTCGGCGGACTCCAACTCTCGAAGAATGAAACTTTCGTTAAGCAGTAATTCCAACTGCGAGAGTCCATTCAGCCCATCTTGCACTCTGTTTCTCTTTGAATCTTAACCCAAAAAAAGAAAGGGGGGGTATTGTTTTATTTGCGTCTGCGTAGCGCGACAGCTGCGATGGCCACGATGATAATTACTATGAGGGCTGCGGCTATCACGTAGGCTTCAGATGCTGGGAAAGTAGCTGGCGGTGAAGGAGCAACTGTTAGCACGACGGTTGGAGTTGGTGCGATTGTCGGTGGGAGGGTCGGGGTGACGACTGCGGTTGGTGGTGGTGTTGGGGTAACTGGTGCTGCGGAGGGTGTAGAGGGTGCTGCTTGTACGCCAATGGCTGTGGCTGCTGACGATGGGCCGTATGCTTGGGAGCCGGTGAAGTTTGCGATTATCTTGTATTCGCCTACTGCTGTTGGTGTCCAGAAGTGGTTGAATACTCCGTTCATGTCGCTCCAAACAGTTCCCAAGTCAATGACTTTGCCTGATGAGTCGATGGCTGAGAGCTTTACTGGAACACCTTGAACGTTTGGTTGATCGATGGTGTGTTGGATGAGGAATTCCATCTGTTTGCCTTGGTCTTGGTCGGAAACGGCTGGTGTGCCCTTTAGTTGCGCTTGTGGAGTCTGGTCGGTTACTGTGCCCGTGATTTCGATTCCTGTGCCCAGTGGAATACCCATGTTTGGTGCAGAGACTGTTGTGGCGCTTGGACCTGGACCCATGGCATATATCATGGCATCATTGTAGTTGAGCCATGTGTAGTAGCCGTCTGCAACTGCATTTGATTGCCATGAGCAGATGCCGTAGATATCCCAGAGCAGTTTGCCGCTGAATGCGTCAATGCATCTTGTCTTGGCACCGTGGTATGCCGGAGCGTTCAGAGAGTGTTCCTCTTCCACCATGAAGACCTTGTTGTTGGCGATGGCTGCAACTTGGGTTGGGTAGTCGCCGTAGACCGTCTCAGGGGTTAACGTGCTGTTGGTTGGGTCTGTGAGGCTGTTACCGAAGGTGAAGTCGATGTTGCCGGTCTTGGTGTTGATTGCGTATAGTGTGCCGCTGTAGCCTGCTGTGTAAAGGTGTCCATAGCCCATGCCGATGGGGTTAGTCAAGCCTGTGGTGCCGCTGTAGTAGTTCCATGTATTTTGCGGCGCGAGGGGGCCCCAGATTAGGTTTCCGGTCGTTACGTCGTAGCCGCTCCACTGCAGAGTTTCTCTGAAGTAGATGGTGAAGACGTTGTTTTGGCCGTCAACTGGACCAAATTGCACTGTTTTGTTGCCTGCTGGTGCTGGATAGTCCTTTTGGAACATTACGTGTCCGATTGGGCCTCGGGTTGCGTTTAAGTTGATTGCCCAAAGCGTGTATGGGTCAGGTGTGCCGAAGATGCCTAGTGAGGTTCCTGGGATGGTTTGCAGTCCTGAGCTTTGCCCGAGTATGAAGTCTCCAGGTACCACGTATTGGATTACTGGATTGAGCGTTATTAGGCCGGTCACTGGATTAGGTGTGCCTGCACCGATTGGGGAGACTGTCGTGTAGAGTGGTTGGTCTAGCGTTATGTTCCAGTCGAACGATGCGCTCATGTTATAGTTGTTTCTTCCAGGAGTCCATGCGGAGAGTCCTGCAGCGCCTTCAATGCCTGGTGTCTTGGTGTTGTTCCACTCCCATAACTGAGTGTATGGTCCGCTGCTGCTTGCGCGGCTGATGCCGTACATTAGCCATTCGCCTTGTGGTCCCTGAACTTGGACGCCGCCGCCGGCTAGTCCTCCGTACTGGTTAAGAGTAGTGGATGGGACGTTGGTCTCGTTGAAGGCGTTTTGGCCGGTGAAAGGATCAATTCCGCACCAGGTTACTCCGCTGCTGCCAACAGTTGTGTTGAAAACGCCGCTTGTGCTGGATGACTGCGCTGCTTCCCCTCCTAGATAGCTGTACGTGCTTTTGATGTTATTCAGAGCGGCTGCGCCTGGGTTGGTTATTGGAACGTTTGTTCCGGTTATGCTTCCGCTGTACCAGAGGTACATGCCTGAGACGCCGTGTTGGTTGGGTGTTTCGCCGTCGTAAAGTTGGCCGAATGAAACGCTGTTGATGTCGGTGCGTGTCCAAAGTGTGTTTCCAGTTCTCAGGTCAACGGCTGTAATTCCGTTGCCGCTGATGGCTGGCACGGCTGGAAGGCTGAAGAAGACCATGCCGTACATGATAATTGGGTTGCTGAATTTCAGGTTATACTGAGTGCCTGAATAGAAGCTCATTCCCGTGGTGATTGCGTTGTCTCCACCTACGATGCCACCCATGGAAATCGGGTAAGTCATGGATACATGTGCGGTGTTAGGTGCCCAGCCGTAGGGCTGGAATTTGTCGTATGTCGCTCCGAATTGTCGTTGGCCTAGCCAAGCGGAACCGACTGCGCTCCAGAGTTGGTTGTTCTCGTTTATTGGGCGAGTCCAGAAGCTGACTGGCAGTTGAGCTTCTTGGAAGTAGGCGACTGAAGTTTGTTGCACTGTTAAAGTTGTCGTAGAGGAAGCGCCGAGGTAGGTATCGTTTACGTATTGACTGTTGCTACCAGGTATACCTGAGTATCCGACTAGCTGAGCTACTTGTTGTGGGAAACTGAACTTTACTGTGTATGTTCCGGGGGCGTCAGGTGTGAATAGGCAGTAGGTTGAGCCTACTGGGTCGGAAACACCGTTCACCATTGCATGAACGACTGTTCCGTCAGGCTTAGTTACGTCAACGGTGTAGCCTGTCCAGCGGTCACCAGAGCCTGCGCCCGCACTTGGAGGTGGAATGTCACCCCATACGACAATTGCCACTGTTTGACCAATTCCGACAGGGTTAGGGGCAGCTGTAACGTACGCATATCTTGGGATGGTCCATGGAGGTGTATGAGCGTCAACAGATTGCAGAGTTAGCATTGGTAAGGCAATGGTTAGCATCAATAGGGCAGAAAATGCCATAGTTTTAACTTTCATATTTAAACGACTCATTTTGTACTCTCTCCGTTTTGAATGAGCCATATTCTTACTGCTGGGTATTTATAATTTGTCGGAGTATGCGATTGGTAATTGGCAGTGGTAGCCAAAACTTAATTGTACGAGCTGTTTTGGAAGGGCGAATCTTGAAGAACGCCACCGTAGTCGGCTTCTACGTCACTTGGCACCCTCAAAACTAAGCTGATGGCTAACTCATGAACAAATAAAGAGGGTTTCTGCAGTTCTTCCTTTGACCCTGACATCACCGAGGCAGGTTTTGCGGAGCCTGCAGCGCCGCTTGTCCGCGGTAACTTAGGGCTAAAGCGCCACCCACTATGCCCAGAATGGCGCCGATGAAGTAGCCACCCATGTCCGCCAAGCTCACTAAGGCGAAAACAAGAACTAACACTCCCCAGATGATGTGGTCTTGAGGACGATTCCTAAACATCATTGCGGATGCTATCATGACTGCGCCTGAGATAAGCCCCAGAATTGAGATGACCGAGAAAAAGCAGAATTGGCCGCCTCCGCTGAACCCGTGGTAACCCTGCATCATGCCGCTCATCCAGCCTCCGAAACCTGTCCAGCTTGGTCCGCCTGCTCCAAACCAGAGTAATCCAACTATGCCTACGACGAGAACTATGACGCCGCCGGCAAGCGACACCGCAAAAGCAGCTTTTAATCCTTGATTTGATTCCTTAAAAGTATCACTATCTCAGTTATGCCTTTTCGGTCATATAAATCGTGAGGTGCTACGGGAAACGCCGAGGGTCGGTGTCGATGTCCACAATCGTGGGGCGGGTTGCCGCCAAAGCCTTGTCCACTGATTCTTCGAGCTTACTCGGCTCAGAGACTTTTATGCCTATGCCGCCGGAGTGCTCTGCGTAGTCTGCGAAGCTGAAGTCAAGCAGCTCCGTCTGGCTGCTCGGGTAACCCTCGACTTTCTGCTCTTGTTGGATCATGCCGAGGCTCTTGTTGTTCATGACGAAGACTTTAACGGGCAGTTGATACTTGAGCGCGGTCAGAAAGTCACCCATGACCTGCGTGAAGCCTCCGTCGCCTGTGATGCAGACGATCTGCCGCTGGGGATAAACGAGCGCCGCGGCCAGAGCGCCTGGCAAGCCGAAGCCCATCGATGCAAGCAGCCCGCTCATGACCATCCTCTGGGTTTTTTTCATTTGGAAGTTTCTGCCGAACCACCAGCAGTTTTCACCCACGTCTAGCGAGATGACGGCGTTGGGGGATATTTTGTCGTTGAGGACCTTGATTATGTACGGTGGCCTGATGGGTTTGGCTTTGGCATCGGCTTCGTTGGCTATGCGCTGTAGCCATTCCTGCTTTAACTTGGAGATTTCTGCGAGGTACTTTGGGTTCTTTTTCTCTTTCACTTTCTCCGTCAGTTTGGGGATGAGCACTGCGCTGTTGCCTAGTAGACCCACTTCGATGGGGTGTCGTCGGGCGATGTTTTTCATGTTTATGTCGATTTGAACAGTGCGTTTCTGAGGAAGCATGGTGAAGTCGCTGAACGAGGAGCCAATCACTATGAGCAAATCCGACTTGGCCACGAGCTCCGCTGCTGCGGTGGATCCTATGTTGCCGTGGCTGCCTACCGCCAAGTCGTTGCCCTCATCGATTACGCCTTTTGCTCTGAATGTAGTCACTATGGGCGCGCTGATTTTGGTGGCGAGTTTGAGGAGTTTGCTGCCTTGTCCGCTGCTCCCGAAGCCGGCAATTATGACTGGCCGCTCGGTTTCGTCTATAATTTGGGCAGCTTTCTGAACGATCGCTTCTTCCACGCCGAAAGCCAAGTTGGGAATTCTCCCTTCAAACGGCTGGATCGGTTCGTTACAAGCAAGTTTCTGCACGTCGTTAGGGATGCCTATGTTGCTAACGCCCCTGTCAAGCAGCGCTGTTTTGACGGCTAATGTGGCGAGCATTGTGGTTTGGTTTTCACTCATGAGGGTTTTGTTGAATACACAGATGGGTTCAAAGAAGTGTTGCTGGTCAATCTCTTGAATCGAGCCTGGACCGATGAATTGGCGAGCCACCATGCCTGACAGAACCAGGACGGGTGAATTGTCCAAGCTTGCATCATAGAGCCCGGTTGCCAGGTTCGTTGTTCCGGGTCCTGAAACGCTCAGGCAAGCAGCAACATGCCCCGTAAGCTTGCCGTACGCTGAAGCCATGAACGCCGCAACTTCTTCATGTCTAACCTGGATGTATTTGACTTTGCTGTTTTTCCTGATGGCGTCAACCACGCCCAACGTGGATGTCCCAGGCACTCCAAAAACGTAGGTTACACCCCATTCCGCGATTTGGTCCACAAGAACTTCGGAAACGGTTTTCCCTTCGCGCTTTGCTTCTTCGGGTTTCTCTGCTAATATGACAAAGACGCTCGTGGGCGCTCCGCAGACTGGGCAGACCCATTCGTCTGGGAGGTCGCTGAATTTCTTGCCTTCTTTTAACTCGTCGAAAACGTAGTTGCATACGGTACATCGGTACTTCGCCATAAACAAGCCTCAAAACGCAATTGCAACTATAGAACAAAGTCTGGACTTATCTGCTTTTTGCTGCTGGTCAGATGGAAACCGGGAAAGTGGCGAGCTTAGGTTTGGGCTCTTCCAAAGCTCGGGCAGAAGCGTCCTTCAGTTATTGATGCACCGCAGAATTTGCAGTTGGTTAGAGCGGCTGGCCGCTGGTTCTGCATGGACAAGGCCAGGGTGTGCACCTGGTGGATCTTCAAGTTTGCTTGAGAAACTTGGTTCTGCACGTTCCGAATAGCTTTAGACATGGCCGCTTGCTGGTCCATGGTTCGACCTATGGCATTGGCGTAAATCAACCTGTCTTGTTCGGCGCTGGCAACGACTTTGCCCGTAACTTGACCGATGATGCCAAAAGCAATTGCACCTTCACCTAAAAAGAGCAATATAACACCAAATAGATCCGTGGTGGAAGAGGACGGCATTAGCTGAGATATCAGGCTCATGAACGTGGGCTGGTGCACAATCATCAATAGGGCTAAGGGAAATAAAATCAGGCCTATTATCAAATAATAGCTTGTGGATACTTTGGCTCGTTTCATAAAAGATCGGTCTCCCGACAAAATACGATTGGTTAAACCAGCTTTTTAGGTTTTATAAAAAAGGTGAATGCCTCGCCGCTTCTTGGAAGTAAAATAACTGAAAACCGCAATTGTAAAGGTAAGCCAGAGTGAGCCTAGGATGACGGCGCCCAAGACATCGGTCAGCCAGTGCACGTTAAGGTAGATTCTGTCGAACCCGACGACGCCTACGATTGTAATGTACAGCCCTGCTGAAGACGCTCTAATCTTCAGTGTGTGCCAGTGCCTCCAAACAAGGTACGTTATCACGCCGAAGAAGACTATGCTGCCAGTGACGTGCCCGCTGGGGAAGGAGTAACCGGTCTCAGCCAAGATTTCGTTACCAGGCCTAGGTGACGCTATCAAGGTCTTGCAGACCGCAACGAGAAGGGCATCTCCAGCCATTGCACCCGGCAGGAGCAAACCGTACTTCCACTGATGCTTGAAGAACAGGATTGTCGCGACCGCCACCGACATGACAACTAAGGCCGTAGTGTCAAAAATGATGGAAATGCCCAAGGCGGCAGGCGTGAAAAAGCCAGAGTTAATGGAACCAGCCCAGACATTAACTTCCAAGTTAACTCCTGCAAAGCTCGTTCTGAAGTGGGCTATGACGAGAAAGCATAGCAGAAGCAGCAGAGAAACAAGCAAAAGCTCTCGTGGACCACGCGAAGTATGCATCTTCAACATAACTGATAATCCTGCGATTAAAACGTATCAGACGAAAAAACCAGAATTTTATGGTTCCAGAAAGCTTGAGGTTAAGAGGGTTGAGTCCAGCGTTTTACGGAAGTTGCTTATAGATGGCGAACCATCAAAAGCAGTTCCCACTGGACCCAACCCAGTTTTAGAAAACAAAGTCTGCCTTTAAAATGTTTGTGATTGCATGTAGCCACGCATGACATCAGAAATCAAGAAGAATTCATCAGAAGCCTTTGCAATAGGCTGTTTGAGCTGCGGAGGCTACCTCTTGCATCATTTGAGTGGGCTCTGGAGCCTTAATCCCTGAAAAATTCTGCGGATCGGCTTAAGCCGAGGTCGACGCGCATGAGCACGTGCTTGCACCTTCTTGAGTCGCAGCCGTATAGGATCAAGTTTGAGTCGTCGTTGTTTCCGGCTATCAGTTTGGCTTTGGAATCGCAATTCCCGCAATATTCAGACCTAACTTGGCCGTTCAACACGTAGCCAAAGGTGAGCCTGACACTCCAAGATTTCTCTTTAACAGAATACACGGGTTAAACCACCTATCATGAATCATGCATAAATTTCCAGCGCAAATATGTCGGAGTAGCAGCAAAAAATAAACATCACTAACTTGCATAAGACAATATGTGACTGCAATAAGCAACAACTCTGAATCATTTCAGCATAGTGCCATTTCCGAGTGCGCGAGCTTCCTGTCCTTAGAAAAAATATATCTATCTAATCGGCAATTGATTATTTAGTAGGTTTGTTTTAAATGGTTAGTCCATTCATCGAGGGAACCATTACTTATTTTCACATAATCTCTGTAGTAGGATGGTTTGGAACTTCGTTTCTGTTTCTTTCAACAATCCAGCCTTCGCTGCAAAAACTTCACCTCAAACAAACGGCGAACTCATAGTTAAGATGTTTCCAAGGCTACTCAGACACGTTCAAGTATTCACAATTCTAACCGTTATATTTGGGCCCCTTCTGGCCGCGGAGATTTCATCAGTGGGTGAGCCTCATGTGTTCAATCTTGTTTCACCATGGTCTGTGTTCGTAACGACAGGTGCGTCTTTGGGGATTGCCACGTTTCTCATTGTTTTCTTACTAATGACCCCTTCCATAAAAAATTGGGACGCCTTGTCTTGCAAATGCAGCAAAATCCTCAGAAACTTCCGCCCGCCGAGTCCCGTACAATACAGAAACGCATAAAAATCGGAACGCCTATTGCTGTGATTTTTCTTCTTTCGGCTGAGATATTCATGGTTGCGGCGGCGCAGATTTAGTGAGCGGAGAGAAAGTCAACTGAGTTGAATGAGGGTCTTCATAAAACTTTTATAGCTCGCAAGTAGCTTTGTGAGTATGCACCCCAACTTTATTGAACACGGCGCTGCTATGGAACCCAGCAAAAAACCACTCAACGTTCTCATCAAACAACTGCACGGAAACATCGAAGTCGTCCTCAAGAACGGCTGCGAATACAAGGGCAAGATGATAAAAGTCGACGGACACATGAACATCCTCCTTGAAGGCGCAACCGAGTACAAAGACCAGCAGATGCTCACCAACTACGGCAACGTTTTGCTCCGCGGAAACAACGTCCTCTACATCATACTTGACGCAACAAAACACTAAACGCCTAACTTTTCAGTCTTCCCCGAGACGTAGTCGTAAGCATCTTTCAGGCTAACTTTAACCTTGAATTTGCGAACAAAATAGTCCAGGACATTTTTCACGTCACGTTGCAGCAAGTCCTCCGCGTTTGGATGGCTTCGCGGCACAGACTGTGGCCAGTCAATAATTAAGATGTGCATGTCGGGCTTTACGATTACGTTGTAGTCGCTTAGGTCGCCGTGTATGACGCCTGCATCCAAAAAGGCTTTGCGCACGTTAACCATAATCTCTTCGAAAACGGCGCGAGGCTTCTTAAGTTCTCTCCAGCGGCTCAACATGCCGCCTTCGATGACGCCCATGACTATGACGTGGCGGTTTTGACAAATCGGCTCTGGCACAGCCACTCCATGCGCGTAGACTAGCCGCAGGGCTTCAAACTCTTTCCCGGCGGCTAGGCGGGATTGAAACAGCCAGCCTGCGCGGTCCAGCATGTAGCCGCGTTTGCGTCGGGTTTGGCGGAAGCTGATTCTGCCCAGGCGGTGAAACTTGACGGCAACGCGGATGCCCTTCGGGTCCAAGGCGTCGAAGACGTCTGCTTCTTTGCCTACTCCCAGCGGCTTTCCAAATGCGGCCAAGACGTCTGCTTTGACGAGGGCGTTGATGGCTAGGCAGTCGTAGCCTGAGTAATTGAGGGTGTAGCCTTCGTAGCCTGCTCTCATGCGGTAGATTAAGCCCAGTTTGTCTATCCTGCTTAGCTCGAAGTCGATGCGGTCCTTGGGCAGCTTCGAGTATTTCGTAATTTGCTCTTTGGGAACGTACTCGCGGCTAGTCATGCCTGACTCGATTAGTTGGAGAACTCGCAGGTCTTCAGGTTCTAGTTCGCGGAAAACCTTGACGGCGACGTCGGCGGAAGACATACAAATAGAAATATTGCTTCAAAGTTAATAAGCAATAGAATCCATAGCAGTTTAGTGTTCCTTATATGCCCGTTTGTCGATGTGCTTTGACAGCTTGGGGCTATCGTGGCATAGAATTCCGGAACGAAGGCTCAGCAAAAGTTGGCGTCAGATCAAGAAAACGTTTCAAAAATCCTGTCGGTTCTCTCGCATAAGATACGTCGAGAAATATTGATAATTCTGAACAAAAAAGGCGAAACCAGCTTCACCGAACTGATGAAAGAGTTAAAAGTTGACACGGGCAAACTGAGTTTTCACATTCGCTCTTTGTCTATCTTCATAGAGCAAACAGAATCAGGCAAGTACAAACTTAACAGGGCAGGAGAAGACGCCGTCAGAGTCATTATGGACGTGGAATCCTGGGCAGAACTCGCGAGCTTAGACAGGAAGACTACACAGCTCCCCTTAGCTAGCTTAAAGAGGCGAGCGGTTGCCTTCCTCATCGACTTTGGCATTATGCTAGTGCTTGCTGTTTTCATTCTGCTGCCCACGCTTATCTCAGCAGAAATAAACTTCATCTTCAGCCCGATTATCATCACCTTGAACATGTTGTTCGCCACTGGGGCTATTTTGTGGGTGTACTCCACTGTCTTGGAAGGTTTCAGCGGCCAAACCGTGGGCAAGCGCGTTTTAGGGACGACTGTGATCCGTATTGACGGCAGGAAAATCGATTATGAGCACGCGGCTGTGAGGAACTTTGGCAAGGTTCTGTTGCCTTTTGACTTTGCTTTCGGTTATACACTAAACGACCCAAGGTATATACGCTACTTTGACAAGTTTGCGGGGACAACAGTCATAGAGCTACGGAAAAGAACCCCACCCGAAGCCTCTGAGGAGCTTGAAGATCTTGAGGCTCCTCAGAAAACGGTTGAGCCTTCCTCCTAGGGTTCCTAAGTATCCTTATATCCCATGTTGCGCAGGAAATAGTTTGAGGAGTTTTGAGGCGTGTTCCTGCCCGTAATAGGCGATTTTACTTTAGTCAACCTTTTAGTATTCGCCGTAGGGCTCATCATAATTTGGATAATCGTTTCTATACCAGTCTACATAGCTGCCAAGCTGGTCATTCCGAATGCATCATTCCGAGACACCATGGTCGCCACCATATTTGGCCCCATAATCTACGTCATAACGCTCTTCGGAGTGGACTACTTCCTAGGCGCGGTAATTGGGTCGCAAGGTTACATGTGGGCGCTTATCCTCGCCTTCATCGGCTGGGTCTTCGTCTTTAAAGTAAGCTTTAGAACTGGCTGGCTTAGAGCGCTAGTCATAGCGTTGGTGGCAATACTTGTGTTCGCGTTCGTGAGCTTTCTTTTCGGCATCGTCTTAGGCGTTATGGTGCAGCCGCCGTTCTTGCCTCTATTCTAAGACTTCGAATCTCCAGGTTTGACGTTCGGTGCTTGGGTCGAGGGAGCTTCTCTTAGCGCGGTCATAACTTCTTGAACCTGCAACGTAGACAAAGCACATGTTTTCAGCTTGCTCAAGAAGGGAAGCTGCTCGTCTACGTTATCGATTAGGTGCAAATCTTCCCACTCAAGCTTCACGTTTGCCGAAGCGGAGTGCTCATCGATTTTGGTGGACCAAGCGCCGGTCTCGATTCGTGAGGCACCCTCTTCTGCTGCCGTGAAAGGACCTAGCAGGCTTTTCACGTCAGGATCGTACAAGAAAAGGACTGAGCCTTGCTTTATAGCTTGTACTTCACCTTTGTGGTTGTCCGAGCACGCGTATTGTCTTTTGTTGACGCATTGTCCCAGCGTCATCTTGTTGCAGAAAAGAACATATCCAGAATACATAGGAAATAACTAGCCTTACGGGTTTATAAGAACTGCGGGGAGGTTAATCGTCCAGCGATGTTTTTGGCGTTAAAGAATTTAAGCACGCTTCGAAATAATGTACCTGAAGGCGTGTTTCTATGATTGACGAGCAGTTTAGAATTCTGAAGTTCATGAACGAGATGACCACGCGCACCGACACAAACGCGTTCGCCCAAAAAGTGGGCCTCACGTCGGCCCAGTTAATGCAACACATGCAAGAACTCGTGAAGCTTGGTTACCTCAAAAAAGTTGGAGAGGGATTCGCGATTACGGAAAAAGGGAAGAAAATCCTTAAGACAACAAAGCCGTTGTCGGAAAACGTGAAGTTCCACTTTTACGTCGCAGTAGGCGAACCTACGAACCTGTATGCTATAAGCGTTAAAGAATTTCGCGACCATGTACTTGAGGTTAACGCGGCATCCTTGGAGTTTCATGTTTACAGGAGCGATTTCGAAAACTGGTTCCTAACTGCGGTCGGCGACAAAGCCTTTGCGGAGGAGCTCTCTAAGCTGAAAAAGAAGAATCTGCATGGAGAAGAACTCAGGAAAGCCCTTGCAAAAGCCCTCGAGGCTGAGTTCAGCTCCTAAACTTAGCGCGAAGCTACGGTTTTTTTCTTTTGTTTTCTTCCAGCTTTGCCCACCATGCGGGCACTCTGATGTCTGTGGCAACGTCCCAGGAATCGTAGGGTTTTATATCCAGAACGGGTGTGCCGTTGAAGGCGTCCAAGCCGCGAACCGTCAACACGTTGCTCTCGACCTTGATCAGTGGCACGATTGTTAAGCCGATGGGGTTTGGTCGCAGGTTGGTTCTTACAGCGAACGCGCCCATGAGGGGCAGGTCGGTTCTGCCTCGCGGGTGAACTCTAAGCATCATGCGTTTCTCCTCTGGGATTTCATGCATCCAAAACAGGATGTGCAAGTGAGAGTAATCCCCGATGCCATCCAACGCGGGTACGAGTTCGGGGTTAACGACGATTTCGGAGGTTCGGCTTTTGTCTTTTACTTCGTCGCCGATGGCGTCGGTTCGCACGTAACCCACGGGCTTCATTGTAATCGTCTTTTCAGAAGTCACGGTTAACTACCTGCGTTGAGTGACTCGCAAACCTATATAAGTTTTCAAGAACGCAACAGCAACTATGATAAAAGTAGGGCATAGAGGCGCCAGAGCCTACGAGCCTGAAAACACGCTGCGCAGCTTCAAGAAAGCTGTGGAACTCGGCGTTGACGCAGTCGAATTGGATGTCAGAAAAACAAAGGACGACGAAATTGTAGTTATCCATGATGCCGACATCAAGAGAACGACGAACGGCAGCGGCCTAGTCAGCGATCTGACGCTTCAACAAATCAAGAGTTTTTCCACGGAAAAGAACGAGAAAATTCCCACGTTTGAGGAAGCCCTCGACTTCATAGGCGAGAAAGCTAGAGTTTTCATAGAGCTGAAGGAAACGGGTTTTGAAGAGCAGGTTTTATCCATCGTCAATAAGGAGGGATTGGTCAAGAACGTGGTGATCGTTAGCTTCCTTGAGGATGCCCTCAGAAAAGTCAGGGAACTCGACCCTGAAATCGAAACGGGTTTAATCTACGCCAAGCACAAGAATCCGTTGAATGCCGCGTTGGAGCTGAAGGCACAGTGGCTACTCGCCTTCTACAGGTTCACCCACACCGGCAACGTTCAGAAAGCCCACGAGAACGGCTTAAAAGTGCTCGTTTGGACCGTGAACACGCCTGAGGAAGCGGCGGAGATGAAGAAGAAAGGCGTCGACGCCGTAGCAAGCGATAAACCTGACATACTGTAAAGCGCCCGCAACTTCAAGAATCCATAAGGAAGCGCTTTAGAATAATTATCCTTCGCGTTCCAGAATTCCCGCCAAATCATTTGCGCAGCCTATGCAGTCTTCATTCAACGGTGTGACGCGAATTTCTGAAGCTGACTTAACGCCTATTCCTAACTCGCTGGCTCGCTTTAGCTGGTCCAGCTCGAAAATTCGACCCTTCATGATGTGACGGGTGGCGCGGTAGCTTCGCAGAATTGCCACGCCGACGGCGTCGATGGCTACGCGGTCGTTGCTTGCCAGCATCAGGTTTGGCTGCACTTCTTTGCCTCGTTCTGGTCCGCCGTCTGTGAGGGCTTTGATGCCGTCCATGACGATGAGGTCGGGTTTGTAGTGTTTGTTTATTTCGGCGATCATGTGGCGCTGGTAGGGGGAGCCGTGGAGTTCCCACATGTAGTCGTAGAGTGAGCTGGGCACTTTCTTGGCGACCAAGCCCACGGAGTTCTTGAGTGAAAGTGTGAAGTGTCCGCCGAAGCGGTGGGCTTTGAGGCAGCAGGTCTGCACGACTTTTTCGGCGTTGGTGAAGAGCTTTGCTATGTAGAAGCCTCTGAGCCAATGCGTGCCGTCATGGTCGACTTTTAGCCATTCTTCTTTGGCGAGGTCGTCGAGGACGACTGCGTCGAAGTCGAGTTTTTCTGCCAACGCGAATACGCCCATCTCCTCCAGAACCCTTCGTGTGTTGCCCATGCCGCTGCGTTCCCCCAAAGTTATTTGGGAGGCACCTGAGCGTTTGAGTGTTTCAACGATGGCTCTAAGCGTGTCCAAGTGGGTTGAGGCTGGGAACGGGTCGGCGCTGTTGTAGTTCGCCTTCACTGCGACCTTCTTTCCTGAGAACTCGCTGAAGTTGAATCGGCTCATGAGGCTCTTGACGCCGACGTTTCGGTCGGAAGTTTTCACGAGGAAAACCTCTCCGCGGCTATTGTTTGCCACCAAAAACATCTCCAACAGTCTTAAGCGGAAGCAGAGATATTAGTCTTCACTTCGCCAAGAGGGCGAGTCGGCTGGACGAGCGTGGTATTCCGAGAAGCGACATATTGTGAGGGCGGCAACAGCGGTTAATAAGCAAAAAAGACACAGTAGAGTCTGAAGAAAAGCTGGGAGAAAGGAGAAGGCTTTTCATCTCAATTTTTCTATTAAATTGATAAATTCTTTTTTCAAATGCTTCTCGCGCGCACCTGCCATCAAGCTTTATCTGCCGCAAATGCGCTACATTGCCGATGCGAAAGGATATGCAGCCCAAAATCGTCAAAGCCAAAACCCTCAAAGAAACCCTTACGCCTGAACTCTGCTACATCTACGAGAACTGCGGCATCAGCACAGGTGACCGCGAAGTCTCCATTGCACGCGCCCGCGTCGAACCCGGCGTCGCCACCAAAGCACACCATTTAGAGAGTATGCAGGAAATCTACCTAATCATCGAAGGCAAGGGCAGAGTCTACGTTGGCAACATGGAGCCGGCTGAGGTTTGCAAAGGAGATGTTGTCACCATTCCGCCTGGAGCATCGCAGAAAATTGCCAACACTGGGAAAACTGACCTGGTTTTCTACTGCATATGCACTCCAGCATTCACACAAGAATGCTATCGCAGTGACGAAACGTAAAAGTTGAGAAATGACTGTATCGCTCTGGTGCAAGGTTTGACAAGACTTACCGATCCCCTAAAAGTGAGAGGCGTTACCCTCAGAAATCGTATTGTTATGCCTCCGATGCAGAGCGGTCGAGCCACTTTTGAAGGCGCGGTTACGAATCGGCTGGTAAATTTTTACGTTAAACGCTCGTCTGCTTTGGGTTTGGTCATTGTGGAGCACGCTTATGTTTCTCTGAAGGGAAAACTAAGTCCAAAGCAGTTGGGAATTTACGACGACGCTCTGATAGGAGGCTTTGAGAAGCTCTCAAGGGTGGTTCACGCAGTCGGCACTCCCGTCGTATTGCAGATTACTCACGCGGGAGCGGTCGGCAACAAGCAGGTCATAAATGACCAGCCTGCGGGGCCTTCGGTCACTGGAAAAGCGCGCGAACTGCAAACAAATGAGTTGGATGCCGTAGCTGAAGAATTTGCGTCTGCTGCGATGCGCGCTGTTAGGGCGGGTTTTGACGGCGTTGAGCTTCATGGGGCGCATGGTTACTTGCTTAACCAGTTTTTTTCGCCTCTGTTTAACAAGCGTGAAGACGAGTTCGGCGGCTCTTTGGAGAACCGGATGCGTTTTCCATTGTTGGTTGTGGAGAAAGCGCGCCAAAGAATTGGAGACAGCTTGCTGCTTTACCGGTTGGGCGCGGATGACTTGGCTCCGAACGGCACCCGCATCGACGATTCAACTGCGTTTGCTAGTAAACTTGAGAAGTCTGGAGTTGACGTAATTGATGTGTCCGGCGGCATGTGCGGAAGCGACCCAAAACAGCTTCGACGAATAAAGGGATACTTTGTCCCCCAGGCAGCCGCGATTAAGAAGGCAGTCAACGTTCCCGTAATCGGCGTTGGAAGAATTCGCGACGCTGAATATGCCGATAAGCTCATCCGAGATGGTGAAGTTGACTTGGTGGCGGTGGGTAGGGCTCTTTGGGCGGACCCGGAGTGGCCTGAAAAAGCCATCGAAAAGCTGAAAACTTCGCCTTAATGTGAGTTTCTTGTTTGACGTTGCCGCATAACAATCTGGGGTGGAACAAGCAATCATCTTACCGCTATGTAAAGGACCTTTAAAGAAAAAGAATCATTATTACAATCGTTTTTGTCTTGTCATGAAACTTTGAGTTCTTTTTCCGATGAAAGCTATTGCGAGAATCGCTAGGCCCACTAGAACAATTGTACCACCTGGTGCAGCGTCTAAGATGACTGATGCCAGAATACCGAGTATTACAGTTATTAGTCCGATTATAGGTGCGAGTATGACAGTTTGTTTGAACGATTTTGTGACTTGAGTGCTTATTAAAGCTGGTAAGACAAGTAGTGCTGAGATTAGGAGCACGCCAACGATAGGTATGGCGATAATTACGACGACTCCAGCAAGAATGCTTAGGAGATAGTCAAATACCCATGTTTTGATTCCTGCAGCTCGGGCTTGAGTTTCATCAAAGGTTATGTAAACCATTTCTTTGAAGAATAGGAAAATTATGCCTAGGGCTATTGCTGCGACGATGGCGGCAGTTATGATTTGGTCGATATTTACTATGAGGATGCTTCCGAAAAGCAAGCTCTCGAGATTAACGCCAAAGCCTCTTGCAAGGCTCAGTAAAGTTATGCCCCCGGCAAGTCCTAGTTGAAGGAAAACTGCGACTGCTGCGTCGCCTGAAATCTTTGTTGAACGTAATGCCTTGTTAATGCCTATTGAACCTAACACAACGGTAATACCAGCTATCCACAGGGGAAAAATGCCAACGTAGTACCCGAGGGCTAATCCTCCAAACGCGGTGTGAGATAGCCCGTCACCTATCAGCGAGATTTTCTTTAAAACGATAAAAATGCTGAGAATGGAGCTGAGAATGGCGATAATTATGCTTATGATGAATGCGCGCTGTATAAAAGGCGCTTGAAGCAACGAAAGAACATCAAGGATGATCATGATGGTCCATAATCTCCACGGGGTGATCATACATTTTATGTATCTCGACGTCGGCAGCGAAGTCTTCGTTTTCTCCACAGAAGAACTGTGACCTGTTTACGCAAAGAACTCTATTCGCTATTTTTGTTATTACACCTATGTCATGGGAAGATAAAATAACCGTAATTCCTCTTTCTTTGTTTAGGCGGTCCAGAACGTTATAGAACTCTTTTTTTGAGGTGGTATCTACTCCGCTTGTTGGTTCATCGAGCAAAAGCAGTTTGGGTTCAGCGACCATCGCTTTCGCCAAAAAGACACGTTGCGATTGACCCCCTGAGAGCTGACCGATTTTTCTATCTTTAAGTTCGTATATTCCAAAAAGTTTGAGTGTTTCCTCAACCTTCTGCCTATCTTCTTCCTTCATTCCGTGAAATAGTCCTGCAATTGGAGTTCTTCCAAGCATTACTGTTTCATATACGCTAAAAGGTAGGTTTGGGTCCCTTGCTTGCGCGCTTTGAGGCACATAACCGACGTACTTGAGGTTTTTGCTTAAGTCTGGACTCCCGAAGAGTTTGATTGTGCCGCTTGTTGGCTTTGTTAGTCCGAGAATTACTTTGAGCAGGGTTGATTTTCCAGCGCCGTTGGGTCCTATGAGCGCAATCAGGTCTTTCTGGTTTACGTCTATGTTTATACCTTCGAGAGCCATAACTCCGTTTGGGTATTTGACGCTAACGTCACGTATTTCGACGATTGGTTTAGCTTCCGACATCGGTCAGCGCCAAATGAATATTATTTATGTCTTGTTGCATAAGAGTGATGTAGTTGTCTCCATTAGCTTTTTCTTGTGCTGTCAGCCCTTCAATCGGGTTCATGTTTATGAGAGTTGCATTTGTTTGGCTGCTAATTGACTGCGATATTGCTGGGTTCTCTAGTGATTCATAGCCTACATATTTGAGGTGATATTGGTTAATTGCGCTAATTACGTTCTGGATGTCAGTGGGTGTTGGTTCTTCTTCAAATGGACCTGAAATGGCAAGTTGTGTAACGTTATATTGTTTTGCGAGGTAGGCGAAGGCTTCATGGAATGTTACAAAATATTTTGTCGGTGTGTTTGCAGTAGCATTGATGGCTAGAGCGTTCAAGTTGTCGAGTTCAACGTCATAAGCTTGTGCATTTTGAGTGAAGTATTGGCTGTCGGCAGGGTCAGCTTTGATAAAGCCTTGAAGGATATTGTTGACCTGTTGCTTTGCGTTTAGGGGGTCGAGCCAGATATGGGGGTCAATTGTTTGGTTGCCTCTTTGAAATTGTGATGGTACTGGAAGGAGGTTGATTCCTTGGCTTGTATCTACTTGGACAAGTTTTGTGTTTCCTGCTGCATTGATTACGTCCTGAATCCATGGTTCCAGCCCAGCGCCGTTGTAGATTAATACGTTTGCACTTGAGATCTCAGCTATGGAAGATGGCGTTGGTTCAAAAGCATGCACATCAACAGTTTCTGGCACAAGTATTGAGACATCAGTTTTGTTTCCTCCTATATTTTGCGCGAAATCATACAATGGATAAAATGTTGCAATCACTTTCAATTTTGAACTTGTATTAGGTGACACCTGATTTGAAAGATATAAACCCAAAAATGTGCCTAAAAGGACAAGAGCGATCAAAAAAGCAATTATCGCGTAAGTTCTTTTTCTCGTTAAAACATTCCTTCTCTGAAAGATAATGGATTAAAGCAATTATTAAGTTTTGCCTTTTTTTTAATAACACGGCAATTTGATTTTGATACTTGTGTAAGAGTTCTTGTGGTTGAAAAACGCGCTTATTGGAAATGTCAACGGATAGGCGACAATTTAGGCGTTTTGGTATGAATGGCTCTGTCTCTAATTGATCTTCGCTAGTATGTTGAGGTTGTATGCAAGGACTTTAGTCATGAGCTCCTTCCGCTGAAGATCTCTCCGCATCGACGCCAATTTATGTCCAAACCTTCTT